>JABUBO010000021.1_pt1 | contig 41085 bp, 37 predicted proteins | sample 7240361 | NCBI WGS metagenome assembly JABUBO01 (sample SAMN07256346, study PRJNA390944) | subsurface metagenome | isolation source: Methane hydrate marine sediment | place: Pacific Ocean: Eastern North Pacific, ODP site
ATCAAATCATTTCTGAGACAGGGCTACAGGGTGATATATGTCGGCAATGGTGACTCTGATATCGTCCCGGCAAAGTATGCTCACCTAATTTTAGCCCGAGGCGCGCTGCTAGCATACTGTAGAAAGAACAACACATATAAGCCATTTGACGACTTTGCCGACGTTGTTAAAGTATTGAAACTTTTGTAGCTGGGCTATTATTGGTAAGCGTTACGAGATTCTTCGCGGAGCTTGCACTGAGGAACGAAGTGCTCAGAATGATAACCCTTTCTTCCGTCATTGCGAGGCACGTCACCCCTGTCATTGCGAGGCACGTTAGTACCGAAGCAATCTCCAAGGAATCAGAATGAGATTGCCACGCTTCGCTCGCAATGACAGAAAAGCAAAGAGTTCAAAATGACAACCTTCCTTTATCACCCTGAACCGAAGCCTTGAGCGTAGCGAAGGGGCTAGTGAAGGGTCTTAGAGACACTCTTATAGTCTTCTGTTGCCACTCCCTTGCAGCTCGAATTCCCCCTTTTGGATTATCTCTAGCATTACATCTACCACATTGGCATCATATTTTGTTCCCCTGCCATTCTTTATTTCTTCCAGAACCTCCTCCTTGCTCCTTGCTGGACGATAGGGGCGGTGGGAACTCATTGCCTCCACCACATCACAGACTCCTAGAATACGAACTTCCAGGCTCAACTTATCACCGCTGATGCCGTGGGGATAGCCCGAGCCATCCAGCCGCTCATGATGATGCAAGGCCATATCAGCCACCGGCCAGGGGAGGTTTGTGCCTTTCAATATTAGGTAACCTTGTTTGGCATGAGCATGGATAAGACCCCATTCCTCATCAGTTAACTCGCCTGGCTTACTGAGAATACTCTCTGGAGTAGAGATTTTACCGATGTCGTGGAGCAGTCCGCCGATATATAGTCCTCTTAGTTTATCTTCATCCAATCCTATCTTCTCACCCACAAGATGAGCCAGTTCGGCTACCCTGCGCTGATGGCTTGAGGTATAAGGGTCTCGGAAACCCATTGCCCGGGAAACAGTCTCCGCCAGATCAATAAAGGAATGCTCAAGCTGCTCCTCTGCCTTCTTGCGCTCGGTGATGTCTACGATAATCCCTCTCAAGCCCACAGTTTTGTTTTCATGAATAATAGGAGAGGAATATATGATGCAAGGAAATGTGCCGCCATCTTTCTTCTGTGCCGTATATTCATTACCTGTTTTTCCTTCTCCACTCAATACTTTCTGAATGCTCTCATTGGCTCTATCTCGGTCCTCAGGAATGAGCATTTGAAGGGCATTCAAACCTCTATCAAAATCATTTTGAGTATAACCAAAAATGGCGAATGCACTACGGTTGGCGAATGTAAGATTTCCTCTTTCATCCATTTCAAAAACAGTTTGCGGTAATAAATCAGCTAAGTCTCTGTATTTCCCCTCGCTTTCCCGCAGCGCTTCCTTTGCCCGCTTCCGCTCGGTGATTTCAATCCACAATTCCTCGTTGGCCTTTGCAAGCTCTGCAGTTCGTTCCTCAACCCGCATTTCTAACTCGTCGTAAGCCTTTCGCAGCGCCTCCTCCGCTCGCTTACGCGCGGTGATATCTTCATGTATTACGACAACATTTGTTAGCTTGTTGGTTGCATCAAATATCGGAAATAACTTACTTTTTGTAACCGTCCTTTTCTTTTCATAAGGTGAAATGAACTCTATTTCAGGTGTTTCAACTATTTTCCCGCTCAAAGCTTCTTTAATGTACTTGACCACGCCCTGCCGCACATTCGCGGGTTCTGTTAGGGCATTCCTCCCCAGCACCATCTCTTTTTTGGGAACATTGTAGGCCTTCAGAAATGCTTTGTTGAGCATCACGCAAATCCCCCCTGAATCTATCACGAAAGTTGGAAGTGGTGATTGCTCGATGAGGCTCTCCAAAAAATGACTTTTAGCTTTGATCCCTTCCTCCGCCCACTTGCGCTCGGCTTTTTCCTGTTCTAACTCGGCCACCTCCTTGCGCAGTAATTCTATTTCTGCAATAAGTTGCTCTTTCGTTTTATCTTTCATATCTACCTCTTGTAGTTAACGGCAAAATCTTCTATGAGTCACCCTCACCTTAGTTCCTTCACTTCGCTCAGGACTACGCCTCACCTCCCGTCAAGGGAGAGGAATATTTGTATTGCGGAAGTAATTCGAGCCAACATTCAACTATGCGTTTTATGCACTTCATTTTTGGATTTATCCAAGAAATCAACCATATCCTCCCGTCTGAACCTTAAACTACGGCGAGGCCCAATACCATACGCCGTCAGCAGTCCTTTTTTCTCCCACCTCCTGACCGTATTGGGATGAATATTGAGAATAGAGGCAACTTCCTTTACAGTCAGCATCTTTTGAGGTAATTTTCTCTCCTGACCTTCTATCTCCGCCATTGTCTTTTTCATACTATCAAGCACTACCAATCACCATCTATATATAAAACATAATATACTATACATAATGTACAATCACTTTTCTTTAAACACACATGAGAATTTAGTCCTAGATTGGGTAGGAATTTAGTCCTAGATGTGATGCTTGATTGAAGATAAGGCTGAAGAAGTGAGATTGCTTCGCTTGCAATGATGGATTTACAACTCCAGCTCTGAGGTGATGCTTTTCATTGCCTCGATGCCCGAGGAAACGAACTCCTCCAGCTCGAGTCCAATTTCCTGGCAGCTAAACAATTGTTCTCGGCTAACTCCGGCAGCAAACCTTTTCTCACGGAAGCGTTTCATCACCGATTTGGTGGTCAATCCACTTAGTTTATCGGGGCGAACCAAGGCAGCAGCAGTAATAAGTCCGCTTAAAGGGTCAGCGCAAAAAAGCGCCTTATCTAAGGTTGTTTCTCGAGGAATGCCATGGGCTTCATTGTGGCACAAGATAGCATGTGCCATGTTCTCATTAGCTCCAAACTCCCGTGCTATGTCAGCCCCCAGTTTACTATGGCTTTTGAAATCACCTTCCACCAACTCTACATCCATGTCATGAAGGAGCCCGGTAAGTCCCCATTCCTCTTCATCCTCCCCTAATTTTTTAGCCAGAGAGCGCATAATTGCCTCGGTAGCTAACATGTGCTTTACCATGTTCTTATCCTGAACATTGATTCGTATGGAATCAAGGATTTCGTCTCTATTCACCTTTGCTCCCATGATAAAACTTCATCTACTTTTACCACCATCACTTTATTCCTCTCTTGTAAGGAAAAGAAACTTCATTACATGAGAGGCTAGGTGAGGGTTCCATCTTTGATAATATATCACGTAAGTATCGCCCAGTGGAAGAACCTTCCCTTGGGGCTATTTCTTCTGGGGTGCCAGTGGCGATAATATAGCCGCCTTCGTCACCAGCTCCAGGCCCAAGGTCAATGACCCAATCAGCATTTTTGATTACATCAAGCTGGTGCTCAATGACAATCACTGTATTTCCATAGTCCACCAAACGCTGCAGCACCCGTAAGAGGCAAGCAACGTCGGGGAAGGAAAGGCCTGTGGTGGGTTCATCAAGGATATAGAGGGTTTTGCCTGTAGAGCGACGTGATAGCTCGGTAGCCAATTTTACTCGCTGTGCCTCGCCTCCAGAGAGGATAGGTGCCGGCTGCCCCAAGCAGATATATCCCAAGCCAACATCCTTTAGCGTTTCCAGTTTACTTTTGACCCTAGGAAAATGCTCAAACAAAACCAAAGCTTCATCTACAGTCATATCAAGAATTTCGGCGATATTTTCCCCTTTAAAGCGAATCTCCAATGCTTCACGATTATAGCGTTTTCCCTTGCATACCTCGCAGGGGACGGTGACATCGGGCAGAAATTGCATCTCAATTTGAACATAGCCGGCTCCCTGACAGGCTTCACATCTGCCTCCCTTTACATTGAAGGAAAACCGCCCTGGGGGATAGCCACGCATTCTGGCTTCAGGAACGGCAGCGAAAAGCTCCCGAATAGGGGTAAATGTTCCCGTATAAGTAGCTGCATTGCTTCGCGGGGTGCGGCCGATGGGCGACTGGTCAATGTTAACCACCTTGTCAATATACTCCGTGCCAATAATGCCATCGCATTTGCCCGGTCTCTCCTTGGCTCGGTAGAAAAGCCTGGCTAGGTTTTTGTATAGGACTTCGTTAATAAGAGAGCTTTTGCCACTGCCAGAAACGCCAGTAATGCAAACAAATTTGCCTAAAGGGATATGAACATCAATGTTCTTCAAGTTGTTTTCCCTGGCGCCTTTAACCACCAGCTCTTTTCCTGAGCCAAAGCGACGCTTAGGTGGCATGGGGACTTCTTTCACCCGGCTAAGATATTGTCCTGTTATTGACCGGGGACAATTCATAATATCCTTCAGCCTTCCCGTGACAACAATTTCCCCTCCCTGCTTACCAGCCCCTGGGCCCATATCAATAATGTAATCAGCCGCTCTCATCATAGCCTCATCATGCTCTACAATGATTATGGTGTTATCCAAATCCCTGAGGCGTTTCAGCGTGGTTATCAGACGAGAGCCATCAGCAGGATGCAAACCCACCGTGGGCTCATCGCAAATATAAAGCACACCAGTAAGCCCGCTGCCAATTTGGGTGGCTAAATGGATTCTCTGTGCCTCGCCACTACTCAAGGTTGCTGAACCACGGTCTATAGTTAAGTAGCTCAGACCTATGTCCCTGAGAAAACCCAAGCGGGCGTGAATCTCTTTGATAATTTGATTAGCGATAGTAAGTTCACGCGGGCTAATCTGGCTGCTCAGCCCTTCCGCCCAATCCAGAGCCTCCGTAACAGATAGGGCAGTAACATCCATAATGTCTTTGCCGACAAGAGTGACAGCCAAAGATTCTGGTTTGAGCCTCTTCCCTTGACATACCGGGCAAGGATGGGATGACACATACCTTTCGATATCAGCCCTAACACTATCGGAATCTGTCTCCCGATAGCGGCGCTCCAGATGCGGTATTACACCCTCAAAGTTTGTGTAATACTGGCGCATTCTGCCATAGCGGTCTTCATATGTAGCTAGAACCATCTCGCTACCATTGCCATAGAGGATTAAGTGGAGCTGGCTCTCAGTCAAATTCCTGACTGGCGTGGACAGGGAAAAGCCATAGCGACGAGCCAGGGATTGAAGCATGCTACTATACCAAGTGCTGAGCTGCCCATTTCGTGCCCAGGGTTGAATAGCCCCTTCGACCAAGCTGAGCTCTCTATCAGTGACAACCAGATTGGGGTCGATCTCTAATTTGACGCCCAGTCCGGTGCAGGCAGGGCAAGCGCCATGAGGGCTATTGAAACTAAATGTCCTGGGGGCGATTTCACCCAGGCTAATACCACAATAGACGCAAGCGAAGTGCTCCGAGAAAAGCAACTCTTTGTTTCGAGATTCTTCGCTGAGTTTATCCTGAGTGAGATTCTTCGGTCGCTTCGCTCCCTCAGAATGACAATTGAGGATGGAAATGAGCACTACGCCTGACCCTAGTTTCAATGCTGTTTCGATGGAATCGGCCAGCCGAGTAGCATTTTCGCCTTTCTCTATTTGCAATCGGTCAACCACTGCCTCGACAGTATGCTTTTTGTTTTTATCCAGGTGAAATTCCTCGGAAAGATCACAAATTCGCCTATCAACTCGAACCCTGACAAACCCTGCTTTTTGCAAATCCTGAAATATTTGTTGATGCTCACCTTTACGGTCTTTAACCAGTGGTGCCAGAATCATAATCCGCCCTCCCTCAGGTATTTCCTGAACGGCATCTACAATTTGTTGCACTGTCTGGCGGGAAATCTCGCGTCCACATTCGGGGCAATGCGGGTGACCAATACGAGCAAAGAGAAGGCGCAAATAGTCATAGATTTCGGTTACGGTGCCTACCGTAGACCTTGGATTATGCGAAGGCCCTTTTTGGTCAATGGAGATAGCCGGGCTAAGCCCCTCGATAAAATCCACATCGGGCTTCTTCATTTGCCCCAAGAATTGGCGAGCATAGGCAGAAAGAGATTCCATGTAGCGGCGTTGCCCCTCAGCGTATATGGTATCGAAGGCTAGGGAGCTTTTGCCTGAACCAGAAACACCAGTGATGACTACCAAGTTGTTTCTGGGGATAACGACATCTATGTCCTTAAGGTTGTGTTCCCTGGCACCCTTAACGAATATGGCGTCTGGCATGCTGCCTTTAATTGTAACATCAGCGCCGATGGTTCTCAAAGGGAGTGCACTCATTCATATGAGTGACACGTCGGCTCCTTTGTTGCTATCCCAAAGCAATCTATGCTGAGCCTCCCTCCCCTGGCGAGAGGGAATCTTTGCTAAAGATTGCCACGCCGGAGCCTGTCCTGAGCGGTATGAGATTCTTCGCTGAGCTCAGAATGACAAATTGTTGCAATTAAATCAGACCACCGAAACTTGTTAATACCGGCGCTAGTAACAACGAGACCACCGACATCAGCTTGAGCATGATATTGAGAGAAGGCCCGGCAGTATCTTTCATTGGGTCACCAGCAGTATCTCCCACCACTCCTGCCTTATGAGCCTCTGAGCCTTTGCCGCCAAAATGCCCGGCCTCAATCCACTTTTTAGCATTATCCCAAGAGCCACCAGCATTGTTTAAGGTGATAGCAAAGATAAAGCCCGTGGCTAAAGCACCAACAAGAAAACCAGTCAGAGCATATTTGCCCAGAATTACTCCCACAAGCACGGGCATAATAATGGTTAGTATCGAGGGAGCCATCATCAGCTTCAGTGCTGCTTCGGTGCAAATATCTACGCACCTACCATACTCTGGCTTGGCTGTTCCCTCCATCAAGCCCTTTATCTCACGCCATTGCCGACGAACTTCATCTACAATAAGCACCGTAGTTACACCCACTGATTTCATCGTCATAGCACAAAAGACAGGGGGCATAAGAGCACCTAGAATTATCCCCACGATAACCGGTGCGCTTAGCAAGCTCAATGCTGGCGATACTATTACCTCACCGGTAGGAGAAATTGTTACTATTTGTGTAGCTACAGCGAAGGCAAGGATCAATCCTAAGGAATTCATGGCAGCGGCACCGATGGCAAATCCTTTGCCCGTGGCTGCGGTAGTATTGCCCAGAGAATCTAAAGCATCAGTTCGCTCACGCACCTCAGGTGGTAACCCCACCATGGTAGTAATGCCACCAGCATTATCAGCCACAGGTCCATAAGCATCAGTGGCCAGCGTTACACCTAAAGTAGACAACATGCCAGCAGCAGCTAAGGCCACACCATAGAAACTAGCAAAATGGAAGGACACAATAATTGCTACCGCTATCAAAACTACCGGAGGCCAGGTGCTCATCATGCCATTGGCAAAGCCACGAACTATGGTAGCACCCCCGCCGGCAGTAGAGGCTTGGGAAATTTCCAGTGTTGGCTTATAAGCATAAGAGGTAAAGTAGTTTGTGCTTTCCCCCATAAGCACACCAGCTATAAGGCCGGCCAGCACTGCCCAGAAGAGACCCAAGCTGGCATGTAAGAAATGAATCACCAAAAAAGCAAATATTGCGGTCAATATTGAGGCGCTAAGCGTACCGCGACGCAAGGCTCCCAAAAGAGCACCCATCTCCACCTTCTCTCCCACTCGGACTAAAAAACAGCCAATTATAGAGGCTATAATGCCTCCAGCCATGATTAGCATAGGTAAATACCAAGCAGTTTTGATATCAGCAACTACCCCAATTGCCACAGCAACAGTACATAACGTCATGGTAGCAATGACAGTTTCAACATAAGACTCGAATAAATCAGCACCCATGCCACACACATCGCCAACATTATCACCGACAAAGTCAGCTATCACGGCAGCATTCCTGGGGTCATCTTCCGGTATCCCCGCTTCCACCTTACCCACTAGATCGGAGCCGGCATCAGCCCCCTTAGTGAAGATACCACCACCTACTCTGGCAAAGAGGGCGACACCCGAAGCCCCTACACCATAGGCTGGAATTATTGCCAGGAAGCTGGGGTCATCATGCCAGGCGAAATAGAGAATAGATAACCCTATAATGCCAATGCTGACTACAGTTAGCCCCATAACCGCCCCTCCCCGGAAAGAAACTCTCAATCCCTGATTCAAGCTTTTTTGTGCCGCGGCACAGGTCCTGCCGTTAGACCTTACAGCCATATTCATGCCGGCGTAGCCAGCACCCATAGAACAAAAGGCACCAAAAATCAGAGCCACACTCACTTTCCACTTCAAACCAGGGACAAATGCTAAGATGATGGCTAATACCACTACCACAATAAGGAGGGTGCGATATTCCCGGCCAATAAAAGCCATCGCTCCTTCCTTAATGGCAGCAGAACACTCTCTAATTTTGTCCGAGCCCTGGTCCTGCGCTAGGACGTATCGCACAAAATAGAGAACTACACCAGCTCCTAAAATCCCAGCGATGACACAAATCCAGACAAGATCCATACTCCTCTCCTTTTATACAGTATTAAAGTAAGAGCACCTAGATCTAATCTATGTGCTCTTACCCCACTTGGTTTGCTAAGATAACTCTTGCCAAGAATGTAACTCTAATTAAAGATTCATTGCCTATAGTAGGCAACAGTCTCACCCTTTCTCCACAATGTCACCTACACTGCTGAAAAATGGACTATCAGCTATACACGCGTTCTGATCTCAAAATTTATAGCGCCGGTAGGGTAGAAAAACGGGCCGTGCTTCATACCCGGGGGGCGGCAAGCGTAATATCCGGCTCTATAAGTTTTGTTCAGTGCCACGTCTATGCTAGTTCCTCTAATTACAAAGACCTCCTCCCAGAAATCCTCATGGCAGAGTACCTCGCCCGGTGCAGCTTTGGGCTGCCGGATACAAGCATCCAAATCCGGCTCACATAGGAGCAGCCGGGTATAAGAGCCTGTATCTGGATCCCTAGCCAATATTTTTTCGTATTGCCCCGGTATTCCCTCCACCGGTTTCCAAGGAATGAGCCCAGTATCAAAGAATTCCAATTCTGGTTTAGCCATTTTATCCCTCCTTTTATATTTTTGAGGCTGTTTAATTTTTCCTCAGATTCAAAACTGGATTTGCCTCATCCAGTTTTAATACTCTTCACCTCCAAGATTCTCGTAGTGCAACCCTTTAGGGTCATGCACGAGGCTAAAGCCTCGTACTACATTTTTAAACACCCTTTATTTTATAGCTACACTACTTTACGCCATGATGTTATTTCTTAAACACGCACTGCTTCCATCTAACACCTGAACCAAGCGATAGGCTCCGCAGAATAAGCATACCTGATAGCTCTTCCAACATGCTCATCAATCAGCTCCATCTCGAAGCGCGAGCTGAAACACAACCCACCACCAATGGTAGGCAATGTCCCTGAGTATATGACTATACCTCTTAAGTCTCCTGTCACACGCGATTGCACCTTCTCAATCAGTTCCTCAGGCCTTATAATCTTTCCTAATTTGCCTTCTTGATACAATTGGCGCTGGCCATTCTCCTCCACCCACGCTCGCAGAATTAAGTCATCCCAATGCCCCTTCACATCCTCGTAGCGCCACACCTTTGGCGCAATGACATTAAAGTATATCTGCTTTGACATTGGAATGCTATGCTTTTCGAGTTCTCGGTCTGTGTGGTCACTACCTACAGTAACATAGATATTATCACCATCAAGTAGAAGTACATATTCTACCTCACCAGAGGTTTTGCTATCGGGAAGGACTTTTATTCTCTCACTAGTGGTAATCCTGTCTGGCAGCATGGGATAAAAAGCCGGAATCTCTTGAGATGCGGTGACCCCGCACTTCCGCAACTCATCAATGTGTTTTTGTACTTCACCCAGGTCGCGACCTGTGAATCCGGCGTTAACCATCTTTCGAACTTCAAATGTCAACTTCTCAGTATCATCGCCATCAACGATTAATTCAAGCATTTTTCTAGCACTTCCTTATCTCACTCTTTTATACCGGGAGAATCCTACTTTGAAGATGGGGAGCCTCTTTTCTGAACTTATAAACCTCTGCAATATCTATCTCACCTCTCACTATACATTCGAAGATACCACCGCTTGCAATAGACACCCCGTGTGGGTCAACAATGGCACTGTGCCCTAGATATTGGTTACCACGATTGAAGCCAGCACAATTGCAAGAAATTAAGTAACACTGGTTCTCATTAGCCCGAGCATGGCTTAGCTCTACCCAATTCTCTAGCCTTACCAAGGGCCACGCTGCTATGAGTAAGAAAACCTCTACACCTTTATTGATAGCCATTTTACGATAGAGTTCTGGGAAACGCAGGTCATAACATATACTTAAACCTAGAACGCCAAGCTCTGTTTCTACCGCCACAATATCTCGCCCACGTTTCAGCAACACTGTCTCCTGAGACCCCATTAAATTAAACAGGTGCATCTTCCGGTACGTCGCAATAATCTTGCCCTTAGGGTCTAACAGAACCGCAGTATTGTAAAGCCCGTCATCCGACCTTTCGACAATACTGCCGGCTAGGATATATGCCTTAACAGCCCTTGCCTTCTCAGCTAGCCTAGAGATTGTTTCACCTTGAAGGGTTTCACTGCCACCACGATACATATCGAAAGAGTGCCAGCCAATATTCCATACCTCGGGCAAGAGGATTAAATCTGCATCAGCAGCCCTATCAATGAGCTCTTCCACATGCCTTATTCTATCTGCTTTGGAATCTTCATCAGTGAACCAACATTGTATAGAAGCCACCTTGCTCATTTTCTCCCCTCCCTTTATTAGACTTTACTGCCCTGTCTATAAGTATGTCACTCTCTATCTGAACAGGGTCACACACATCCCTTAGCAGAATTTGCCATCAACTTTCCTCGTAGTATTACACCAGCCCAGCTAAATACAAGTTTTTTATCCACTGGCTTTTTGCCGACTTGCACAACTGCTTTCTTAGAATTTAATGAGTATCTCAGATCAACTCCTCAGATGCTAGCCCGCTAAAATGCGAGTATTAATTGAATATAAGTACACATAACCTCCAATTATCAAGCACTTGGTTTTGGGGCCAGGTTATCAAGTTTTGCTTGCAGCTCCTTTTGTCTTAAAGCTACCGTCAGGTCGCCTCGAGTCCTTTCCGTGATAATTCGTATAGCATCTGTAGTCCGCCTTAAGCCATGAGTAACAACTTCGGGAAAACCCATAGTCATTAACACTCCGTAAATACCATCCATCATAGCAAGTAACTCCTCACCACGGGAAAAGTCCCCTCGCCTCAAGCTATCCAAGATGTAGCGCCTTAATTCGCCTACGGCTTCGCCTAACCCGTTAAGATAGGCAGCACAGCTAACACCTAATTTCTCAGGCTCAGGGAGAGCTTCTTTGTTAATCAAGGCTAGGGTAATGCATGCCTCAGCGAACTCCTTTTGGGCATCATGGACAAAGCCTGAGTGAAGTAGCTCACCATGATTGCTAAGATTGAGGTTTATATCTTGAATTAACTCGTAAGCTGAATCGAGGAGCCGCTTAGCCTCATCTTGTTCCTGGCAATGTAAAGCGCGTATAGCACGGGCGCTATGCTGGACTACTTGGCGGCAACCACGCAAAGCCTTCTCCCGTGCCTCATCCTCAGCTATGAAGTAAGAGCGGATATGCCTAGCGATAGCTTCCAAATCTTCTAGCGCCTTTGACATCTTATATTCCAGCTATCAGCTGACTGCTAAATGCTCCTCCTTTCTGCTCATCCCCATTTTCGCCATCAGTCGCTGCACCGCTCCCTTAACATCTTCCTTACCTAAGACAGCGCTGATTACAGCTACAGAATCAGCCCCGGCAGCCATAACTTCATCAATGTTACCCTCATTGATACCACCAATAGCCACCAAAGGGGAAGATACTGCTTGTCTGATTTGTTTCAGCCTATCTACCCCCACCACAGTAGCATCCTTCTTTGTTGGCGTAGGAAATATAGAGCCTACGGCGATATAATCTGCTCCTTCATTTTGCGCCTTTATCGCCTGAGATACCTTGGTGACAGAACAGCCAACTATTTTATCTATGGGCAGTTCCTTTCTAATGATAGGTAGAGGTAAATCTTCTTGTCCGATGTGAAGTCCGTCAGCACCAACAGCTAGGACCAAATCAAGATAATCATTTATCATGAATAGAATACCAGATTCAGCACAGAGGGCCTTAAGTTTTTGGGCTACAGGCAGCAATTCTGCTTTGCTACTTTGCTTATCGCGAAGCTGGATAACCTTAGCACCGCCTTGGATAACTTGCTCAGCAATTTCTAGTTCATTTCTGCCAGCTAAGGCTTGCTTATCCAGGACAACATAAAGCCCAGCTAGCTGTTTTACCTTATCCTGGCGTAATATTCTAGAAGTCAGTTGCTGCTCCAAAGTATAGAGGCTGAATCGTAGTTGCTCAAACTTGGCTGAATTCAACATGGAACTCGTCTCCGGTAATTTAGCCAGCTCCTCTATCACCCGCAACGACTCCGCCACCCTTTTGGCATTGGCCGTAATTATACCAGGCAAGTCCTGATGAGCCTTAGCCAAATCCTCTCCCTCGAAAGGAGAGGGCTGGGTAAGGGTTACACCAACATCGTGTTCCGAGTCCCTTTGAGATAAAAGCTCTAGGCCTAGTGATTTAGTTTCCTCGACTAAGCTATGGCGCATAGCCTTTAATTGCTGGCTTAGCCTGGCATCATTAAGGATGAAGCGAGCAACATCTTCGAGAAGACGCAAGCCTTCAGATGCTCGGTTAAGGTTAGCGTCAATAATACGCAACACGCGTAGAGGCATAAGCATAGGCAATTTTAGCACAAATCGGAGAAATTCGTAACAGCCAAAATAGCTATTCTGAAGAGGATGTTTATTAATGTAAATTGCCACTCTGAGCCCTTCGCTTCCTGTCATTCTGACTCCTTCGCCTCTCTCTGTCATTGCGAGCGAAGCGAGGCAATCTCATAGCACTCAGGACAGGCTCCGCGAAGAGTCTATGAGAGATTCTTCGCCAGGTTCTTCACTTTGTTCAGAATGACAAAAGGGGTAGGTTGCTAAACGGTCTCTTCTGGAGTGATTTGACTGCTAGCAACTTTGTTTCTTATACTCTATATCCTGGAGGGGTGACCGAGTGGTTTATGGTGGCGGTCTTGAAAACCGTTTTCGCTTCTAAGCGAACGTGGGTTCGAATCCCGCCCCCTCCGCCAGAGCAAAGAAGTTCTTACTTCCTTAACACCATTCCCGCTGGGTCTATTTCCTAGCGTAATATCCTCAGGTCTTCCTTAGTAGGCACACAACTTGTTCCAATTTTGTCAGGTATGATAATCTCAAATTGACTATTCTCCTTTACCTCCTCCAAACTTACCCCGAGGTGTAATGCGATTAATTTAAGCCTTTTTGTTTCCTCATCAAAACCATAGACACCTAACTAAGTAATAACCCTGTATGGCCTTGACCCTTTTCTTGACTGAACGTGTTATGGGATTTACAATAACAATCTTGCAAGGTGAGTGTAATATGGCAGAGAAAATTACCAAAAAGGTAGAGGAGCAAAATGCGAGAGGAAATTAAAGTAGTTCATGTAGGATTAGGTCCCCTCGGGTCAAGAATAGCAAGACATATCCTGAATGAGAGAACAGGAATAGGATATGTTGGAGCAATTGATGTCTTACCTGAGATTGTGGGGAAAGACCTTGGTGAGGTAATAGGGGCAGGAAGGAAGCTGGGAATAAAGGTTTCCGATGAACCAAAAAAGGTATTTGAGGAAACGAAGCCCGATATAGCAATCTACACAACTACACCATTCCTTAAAGATATTCTCCCTCAGATTGAACCGGCGATTGAAAGCGGGGTAAATGTGATATCAACCTGTGAGCAACTTGCCTTTCCCTATTTTACCGATGAGGAATTGAGCAAAAAATATGATGAGCTGGCCAGGAAGAACAAGGTAACCGTGCTTAGCACTGGCATTAACCCTGGCTTCCTGATGGATGTCAGGCCAGCCATACTCTCGGCAGCCTGTACCGAAGTAAAGAGGATAGAGGTTATAAGGCGGATGGATGCTAGCCCGCGAAGAAAGCCCTTTCAGAAAAAAATAGGGGTTTCCCTAGAGCCTGAGGAATTTAAGAAAGCACTAAAAGAGGGCAAGATAACGGGACATGTAGGACTTGAGGAATCAATCTGCCTTATAGCAGACGCTTTGGGCTGGGAACTGGACGTGGTAAGGGTGGAAGAGGTGGAGCCGGTGATAGCCGAAGAGGAAGTCTCCTCCCAGTTCTACACTGCCAAAAGGGGGCAGGTAAAAGGCACAAAACAAGAGGCCTATGGAATAGTAAATGGAGAGGAGAGGATTCATCTTTTCTTCACCGCTTTCTTAGGGGCAACTCCTTCATTTGATGAAGTTAGGATCGAGGGAACCCCAGAAATAGAGGCAAAAGTTAGTCCCTGCTGGCATGGAGATGATGGCACTGTGGCCATGGTGGTAAACCTCATACCAGTGGTTATAAACTCTCCGCCGGGAATACTCACTATGAATGATATAGTCCCTATCTCATTTAAGTCCGGAGACATGAGGAGATTTGTGAAGTAGGGATAAGCAAAGGGGGCAAGAGTGACAGGTAAAATGCCAGAAATTAGGATCGACCAAGGAAAGTGTAAAGGATGTAATTTATGCCTTGAGCTATGTCCAAAGGGGGTATTCCAAGAAACCCAAGAGATGGGTGCCAAGGGATTTAGGCTCAGAATCCCAGAACTAAGCAGCCAATGCTCTAATTGTGGTCTGTGTAAATATTTTTGTCCCGAAGAAGCAATAATATTAGACGGTGAATGTTTGATTGATGAATTTTGGGAGCAACTTCAGCAAATAAAGAAGGTTTCTCAGGCCAGAGGCGGCTGGAAAAAGGTTAAGACCCTTTACCCTGGAAAGCATTTTATAAGCGGCAACATAGCTTGTGTCTGGGCGGCCTTAGACGCTGGCTGCCGATTCTTTGCTGGCTATCCCATTACTCCAGCCAGTGAACAATCTTACGAAATGGAAAGGTTAATGCCCAGTGCTGGCGGGGTTTTTATCCAGATGGAAAACGAGGATGCTTCAATGGCTGCTCTTTGCGGAGCTTCTTTAGCTGGAGCCAAAGCAATGACGGCTACTTCTGACCCAGGCTTTGAAAGGATGTTAGAAAACTCAGCTTTTGCTCTCACTAATGAATTGCCGATGGTGGTTGTTGTAGTTCAGAGAACTTCTCCCAGCACCGGCCGTCCCACTGGAACCGGCTCCTCACTGGTAAGAGGAGTAAGGTGGGGACCTCATGGAGGAACTGAACATATTGTTTTGTATCCCTCAACAGTTCAAGAAATATACTACTATACAATAAAAGCTTTTAATTTAGCTGAGCGATTTCGAAGTCCGGTGATTTTGATGCTGGAAGCTTCCAACACCCATTTAGAAGAAGGTGTGGAGATACCACAGGAAATAGAAGTGTTTGATCGCATTTATATTCCTGGAAATCCTCCTTTCGGACCCACCGAAGACGGCTCTGCCCCCAGTATGCCAAGATTTGGCGATGGCGAGTTTTTGAAAGTCAGCGGGCTTACCCATAATGAAAGAGGAGTTCCTTGCGCCACCATTCCTGAAGTTCACGAAAGAATGGTTAAACATCAAAGAAGAAAAATTGTTTCCAAAATTGAGGAATTAACTGATGTTGAAGAGCACTTGCTTGACGATGCTGAGATTATGATTGTTGCTTATGGTCATACCGCTCGGTCAGCTAGGTGGGCGGTAAAAGAGGCTAGGAAAAGGGGAATGAAAGTGGGGATGCTAAATCTTAGAACTCTTTATCCTTTCCCGGAAGAGAAGGTCAAGAGGTGGAGCAAAGTCACCAAATGCGTGCTAGTTCCTGAGATGAACCAAGGACAGTTATTTTATGTTGTTCGGGAATCTTCTTTTTCACCAGTAATTTCACTTCCTCAACCCGATGGCGAAAACATCGATCCGAGAAGAATCTTACATTTTTTGGAAACAATGGGGGAAAAATACTGTCAAGACCTCGCTCCCATCCTTCCCCCTACCATCTATGATCCACCGGAGTGGAGGGAAGAAAAAGGAAAAATTCCTGAAAGGAGCTTCAGTCCCCAAACTATTTTCTGTCCCGGGTGTGGATTGGGGACCTTAAGGAGCTGTTTACTAAAATGTATCCAGGAAATGAACTGGCCTCTGGAGAAAATAGTGGTAGCTTCAGGGATAGGTTGCACGGCTAGGCTTCCCAATCATCTTCCTTTCGATTCAGCAAATACCACTCACGGCTATCCTATTTCTTTTGCTACCGGAGTGAAACTAGCCCAGCCTGATTTACATGTAATAGTTATAAGCGGAGATGGTGACCTATTCGACATCGGGGCAGGGCAAACAATTCACGGGGCACGAAGGAACCTTCCCATTTTGGCTATTTGCTTTAATAATTTTGTCTTTGGGATGACTGGAGGTCAGGTAGCAGCTACCACCCCCTTGGGGGCAATAACTTCTACCACTACTACCGGAAACAAGAGACTACCTCTCGATTTAGTAAGGCTGATGCTCGGGGCAAATGCTAAATACGTGGCTCGCTGCCCAATCAGCAAACCCCTCATTTTAAAAGGAATTTTAAAAGAGGCTCTCTGTTTCGACGGGTTTTCATTTGTAGAAGTTGTCTCTCCATGTCTAATGGGATATGGAAGAAGAAATGAGCTTTTTTCACCATCACAAATTTGGCAAAAGCTTAATCAAGCTTATGTCGCCAAGGAGATGGCTCAAGAAATATCAGAAACTATCCTGAGGAAAAAATTCAAATCGCTTTTTCCCTTTAGAGAAGAAGTTAAAACAGAAGAGCTTGGGCAAATAATTTATGGTCGTTTTTCGAACCTAAAAGAGTATGTGAATCTTATCCCGGAGGAGTAGCCAATGAGAAAAGAAATCGTTATTGCCGGTTTTGGTGGACAAGGAATTCAAAGGCTAGGGGGAATCCTGGCAAAGGCATTAGATGACAAAGGGTTCTTCATCTCCCTTAAATCAAATTATGGTCCAGCAGCTCGGGGAGGAAACTCTTTCTCTCAAATTGTGGTTAAAGAATCATTGGAGGATTGGCCGGAGGTATTGATGGTTGATATTTTAGTAGCGATGTCTCAGGAAGGCTACAATGCTTGGATTTCTAAAACTTCCTTGGAATCTAAAGTATTTTTCGATGTTAACATGGTAAAAACTGCGCCACCGCCTCACGCCCGGCAATACCCAATTCCGGCAACTAAAGTGGCTAACGAAATTGGTCCTCAAATCGTGGCCAATATGGTAATGTTTGGGGCAGTAGCAGCAGTAACCGGGTTTTTCTCGCTTGAGAATCTTTTTGGAGTGATAAAAAAAGAGGCGGGAAAATTTGCTGACGCCAATCTGGAAGCGGTAAAGGAAGGGTATAAATTAGGTAGCATGTTCCAGAGCTAACTACCGCTTGCTATCACAGGTTCACTTGGCGTGGTTTATCTAAGCAGCTTTGCGACTCCTCCGCTGAATGAAAACAATGGCGCCAAAAAGTGCCGCTCCAACGATTTTCGCCATGAGTTCTGGATACATCATAAGGATACCGGAAACAATGTAAATTAAATTACGGACTTGTATATTTGAGCCTCTATCCCCCTCAATGATAAGAACATTGTTAGTGGGAAATATAGCTACAAATAAAAAAACTGCCGATGCAGCTATAATGACTAAATTTCGCCTTCGCACCAAAAGAGGCTTTTCGGTAAATTTGGGCATGTCAAAAAGCTACCATTTCCCGGGAACTTTCTCCCCGAAGTATTCTTAACCATAACATAGTTGTGGTTGGCAAATTTTGTCAAGCAGAGTGGCAATTTTGGAAAGGGTAAGTATAAAATAGTAGCCAAGGTGATTCCCGGCACTGTTATGAACAGGAGGTGATATGAGATTGGAAATGGAATGTAGCGAATGCGGGAGGATTTATTCTGCGGAGGAAATGATTTACCGCTGTAAGATATGTGACTATCCCCTTGAAGTAAGATACAACTACAGTTCTATTGCCGCCAAAATCAAGGAGCAGCTAATAGAGAGGCAAGAACAGACCATCTGGAGGTATCGAGAATTACTGCCTATAGCGGATGTCAGCCAAGTAGTCTCGCTGAACGAAGGAGGTACTCCTCTGCACAAAAGTGTGAGGCTTGCCCAAAGGCTTGGGATTAAAAACTTATACTTAAAGGACGAGACGAGAAACCCCACCGGTTCTTTCAAAGATAGGGGGAGCAGTGTTGGGGTTTCTAAGGCATTGGAAATCGGTGCTGCTGTTGGCTGCGTTTCCACGGGGAACATGGCTGCTTCCCTAGCTGCTTATGCCGCTAAAGCGGGGATAAAATGTGTGATTCTGCTCCATGCCGAGACGCCGGCAGAAAAAGTCATCCCTTTGCTGATTTACGGCGCTCAGGTAATTTCTCTGCCTAAGCCTTACCCGGAAATCTACCAAGCAGGCTTGGAAATCAGCCAAGAGTATGGCCTCTACTGGGTTCACTCTGATGCGCCAATGCGGGTAGAGGGGCAAAAGACTTGCGCCTATGAGATTTGTGAACAACTGGGGTGGCAGGTGCCGGATAAGGTGATAATTCCCACAAGCAGCGGCGGCAACATAAGCGCCCACTGGAAAGGCTGGAAGGAGCTGCGCCAGATGAGGTTAACTAGTAAATTACCCTCTATGGTGGTCGTCCAGGCAGAGGGGTGTTGCCCCATAGTGAAGGCATTTAAAGAAAGAAAAGATGATGTCGAGCCGCTTACCGAAGTCAGGACTATTGCCCATTCCATCTCAAATCCCGCCCCTCCCAGTGGGCGACGGGTGCTAAAGCTGCTAGGGGAGTGCGGCGGTCTTGCTGAAGCTGTTTCCGATGAAGAGCTGCTCCAAGCTCAAAAGACACTAGCAGAGACTGAGGGCATATTCGCCGAGGTGGCCGGGGTTGCCTCCATTGCTGGCCTAAAGAAGCTGCTAGCAAGGGGCTTAGTTAAGGGAGAAGAAACCGTTGTCTGCCTTGTAACTGGCACCGGGCTTAAAGATATAAAGACAGCCATGAAGACAGTCGGCAAACCCCTCAAAGTAGCATCCTGGGCTGAGTGTAGGCGAGCATTACAGGCGATGAAATTCTGAAGAGCAAAGTTGCTTTTAAGCTACCACCGACATCAAGAATTTGAAGAACACATGCGCCTCTCCACTTTCACCGCTTCCTATTCCAACCTCGGCAAACCCGCTGGCTATTTGCGCCAAAAAGAGCTTTTGGGAAAGGCTGAGAGTTCTTTGTGTCATTGCAAGCGAAGCAATCTGAGGAGAGACACGAGATTGCTTCGGCACTTTGTGCCTCGCAATGACAAGACAATGAGGCGATGTGTCACTAAGGTATTGAACGAGTACAAAACCTTGCTTTGTGCGAATATGGTTTAAATTCCCACCATATTAAAAAGTAGGCAAGATGAAGATCCACGAATATCAAGCTAAGGCGCTTTTAAGCCAATATGGCATTCCCGTTCCTCGGGGAGGGGTAGCTTACATTCCCGCTGAAGCCAAGGAGATAGCCATTGAGCTTGGGGATAAGGGGTAATTAAAGCTCAGGTCTATGCTGGAGGAAGAGGCAAAGCTGGTGGCATAAAGATGGTTAATAACCCGGGAGAGGCAGAAACAGCAGCAAGCAAGCCGATTGAGGTAGCCATGCTGGGATACAGGGAAGAAAGATTAACTCTGGTCGGGGCAGAGGTGTAAAATCAGTTCCGAAAGCGAACAAAAGGAGCCGCGGATAACTAACGGTTAAAGTACTGGAGACGATCCATGGTCGGTGATTAGCCTCCAGCAGAAAAGGTTTTTAGACAGCCTGATAATCCTTTTTTTAAGATTTCCTCAATCTTTCTTTTTTCGTTTTCTGTTATCGGTAATAAGGGGAGTCTTGTTTCTCCGCCAAAATAACCTACCATGTCCAGGGCAGCTTTTAGACCACTTATACCATAAGTTGCTGTTATTGCCTTATTAACCGGTATCATTTTAAGTTGAAGTTTCTTTGCTTCTTCGATATTACCATCTTGAACAAGATTAAATATTTTTACACAAATTTCTGGAGCTACATTAGCCAGAGCAAGAATACCACCAGCACAGCCTAAGGTTAAAGCCCCCAATAATGCCCCTGCTGTTCCTACCAATACATTAAAGTCTTCATCAACATTATTTAGATACTCACCTAATTGATTTACATTACCTGAACTATCTTTTATTCCGATAATATTCGGATGTTTTGACAAGCTTGATACAATATCTACACCAAGGTTGATATGAGTGAATTTAGGTACATTATAAAGTACTATAGGAATAGAAGAATTATCCGCAATAGTGGTATAGTGCTTAATTAGCGCTTCAGTATTCATTTGCCCTCCATAGTAAGAGGGAGTTACAATTAATGCCGCATGTGCTCCTAATTTACTACAATCTTGGGTTAATCTAATAGTTTCCACCGTTGATTCACAGCTAGACCCCACAATAATCATCATATCCTCAGGTGCAGCATTAACCACAGTTTTAACTACTTCTCTCTTTTCCTCTTCCGATAAAAAAACAAATTCGCCATTAGAACCAAGAACGACAAACCCTCTAATTCCTGTTTTACCCCATTTTTCTACATTTGATGCTAATTTATCATAAGCAACTTTCCCTTTTACAAAAGGTGTGGCAATAGGTGGGAAAATTCCCTTTAGATTAAGTTTTGACATTTAAAAAACCTCCCTAAAAAAGATTCAAATAGTATTATAATTTATATATCATATAGCACCTTCTCTTTTTGTGCTATATTCCTCTCATTTTTTCAAATAAGATGCCTCAGCAGCTCCTATGCCTGTTCCCAATTTAAAATCATAATTCAGGCTGTCCAAAAAGTCCGATAGGGAGGTAGCCGACGCCAATGGAGATCAACTATCATGTGCCAATCCTTTTGGTATATAGGAAGGCACCGATTTCTTCACCGCCTCTGGGTTGAGCCATTCCTCCTTACTACAAAGGAATCCAAGCATAACAATGTTGGCAGCAAGCCTCGTTCCAATGCCTGCACTATCCCGCCATAAATTTAAACACTTAAGATCTTAAAGACAAGTCCTCAAAACGATTTCTTCTCTAATTCCTCAAGTTTCTTCCACAACTTCTCATCAATTGGTATGCCTTCTCGCCTCCTTCTTTCTTCCTCTAAGAACTCCCGCTCACCAGGAAGAAGCACCTCCTTAACCCCCTTAGAAGGCTTCGACCCTTTGATCATTTCAATTTCCTTATCGACCCTTTCCTTGAAATTCTCTATTCCGATCATTTTATCAGGGTCAATAGCTATGAAACATTGCCCTAACGTCATGAACTCGCCAAGCTGGTGTAGCGACTTCACCTCTTTCCCAAATGCTGACCCTGTTAAAACCCCGGCTAGAATGTCAATAAGCAAAGCTATCCCATATCCTTTATATGTCCCAAAGGGGAGTATTGCCCCCTTTGTCCATACCTCGTCTGGATCGGTGGTAAAGTCTCCATTCCCATCAATGGCGACATTTCTCGGCAGCCTCCTCCCCTCTTCCTTGGCTCTCAATACCGCTGTAGCCGTTATGGCTGAGGTTGACATATCTAAGACGATTGGCCATCTCTCTTTGGCTGGAATTGCACAGGAGATGGGGTTGGTCCCCAAAAGCCTCCCACAGCCCCCCCAGGGCGCAACCCAAGGATAAGTGTTGCAGAATGTTATTCCAATCATGTCACTCTCAACCGCTTTTAAAGAATAATATGCTGCCATACCGTAATCGCTAGTGTTTTTAGCCCCCACAAATCCCACTCCTGTCTTACTCGCTTTCTCTATGGCTAAATCCATAGCTCTATTTCCTATCACTTGTCCAAATCCATGGTCACCGTCTATGAGAGCTTGAGTTCCATGTTCTTCTACCTTTATTTTTGGCTTCGTCTTTACCGTTCCTTCCTTGACCCTTTCAAGATAACGCGGTAGATAGTATGCTCCATGAGTGGCAATGCCTCTCAAATCTGCCTTTACCAGAGCGTCCGCTACCACTTCAATGTCCTTTCTATCCATGTCTAGCTTTCCCAAGATTGCTTTGATCCTGCTGCGAAGACTCTCTACATGCACTTTCATCGTAATCTCCTTAAGTTTATCATTCTTTGCCCTCTCTACCCCCTAAAAACTTTTCATCCTAACGCAAGTAATTCACATAATCTTGAAATTCAATCAACCTTGCCTTCACATAAACCTACCGCCCCTCTTGCCTTTTCCGTATTCTAAATGCACCCTTTTTTACCTGTCAAGACACTGTTACCAGGAGCTTTTAGAAAAACTGAATTGGTGAACACGGATTGACCAATAGCTACCTTATTCATTATATTTTAGGGAGCTAACCGAGCAATTTAGGGTGACGTTTTGAAAACCTTGCTCTTGTGCTAATATGGTTTAAATTCCCATCATGGGTAAAAGTAAACAAGATGAAAATCCACGAATTTCAAGCTAAGATGCTCCTAAGCCAATATGATATCCCTGTTCCCCGAGGAAGGGTAGCTTCTACCCCCGCTGAAGCCAAGGAGATAGCCGCTGAGCTGGGGGCTAAAGTGGTAATCAAAGCTCAGATCTATGCTGGGGGAAGGGGCAAAGCCGGTGGCATAAAGATAGTTAATAGCCCAGAAGTGGCAGAAATGGCAACAAGCGAGCTAATCGGAACTAGACTTGTGACCCATCAAACTGGCCCGGAGGGGGTACCAGTAAGCAAGGTTTTGGTGGAAAAGGCGAGTGATGTGGGGCGCGAACTCTACCTCAGTATTCTCGTTGACGGGGCAAACCGATTGCCGTTTATGATGGCGAGCGAAGCTGGTGGTATGGAGATTGAGGAAGTAGCTCAAGCAAGCCCAGAAAAAATATTCAAGGCTTACATTGACCCCGCTGTCGGTTTTCAACCTTATCAAGGCCGCAAACTAGCCTATGGAATGAATTTGAGCGGAAAGCAAGTGGGAGAAGCCACACAATTGATGGCGAGCCTTTATAACCTTTTTATAGCCAAAGATTGTTCTTTAGCTGAGATCAATCCTTTGGTTACTACTGCTGACGGAAGGCTAGTGGCTCTAGATGCCAAGCTAAATTTTGATGATAATGCCCTTTTTCGACATAAAGATATTCAGGAACTCCAGGATAAAGAGCAAGAGGAGCCATTAGAGGTTCAAGCTCGTGAATTAGGCATAAACAATTATGTCAAGATGGAAGGTGACATTGGTTGTATGGTTAACGGCGCCGGGCTGGCTATGGCACTAAATGACCTTATCAGTGGCTGTGGTGGTAGTGCAGCAAATTTCCTCGATATCGGCACAGTGAATAACATTGACCGCGTAGTCAACTCGTTTAGGATGTTTGTTGCTGATAGTAGAGTTAAGGCAGTTCTAATAAATATATTTGGGGGTATGGCCAGAGTGGACGTTATTGCTAGAGGCATAGTCAAGGCCTACCAGCAACTGGACATTCGCTTTCCTGTAGTTATTAGATTGGCAGGAACAAATGTTGATGAAGGCAAACGTATTTTAGCCCAATCTGGGATAAGTTTTATCGAGGCAAAAGATTTTTACGATGGGGCTCACAAGGCAGTTGAAACTGCGAGGGGGATAATAAGTTGAGCATACTTGTGGATGAACAGACAAGGCTTTTGGTTCAAGGTATTACTGGCAATGAAGGCAGCTTTCATACTCAACGTTGTATAGAGTATGGCACTAAAGTAGTAGCTGGAGTTACACCCGGAAAGGGAGGCAGTCAAGTTTTAGGGGTGCCTGTTTTCGATAGCGTGGAGAGAGCTGTGGCTGAAACTGGGGCTAATGCCAGCATCATCTTTGTGCCTCCCGCCTTTGCCGCTGATGCTATTTTAGAGGCGATTGATGCTGGCCTGCCTTTGATTGTTTGTATTACTGAAGGCATACCAGTCTTGGATATGGTGAAGGTACATAGCTATCTTAAAGGGAAATCAACCACGCTTATTGGCCCTAATTGCCCTGGAGTTATCTCCCCGGGTAAATGTAAAGTCGGGCTTATGGTTGGGGAAATTCACCTTCCCGGCAATGTAGGCGTAGTTTCCCGCAGTGGCACCCTAACCTACGATGTGGTAGCTCAGCTTAGCGAACTAAGTATCGGACAATCTACTTGTGTTGGCATTGGTGGTGATGCCTTACCCGGCAGTACCTTTGTTGACATCTTGAGATTGTTCGAAGCGGACAAGGATACTAAAGCTGTAGTTCTTATTGGTGAGATAGGCGGCACTCTTGAGCAAGAGGCAGCGGAATTCATCAAAAACGAAATGACCAAGCCTGCAGTTGCCTTTATTGCTGGTAGCACTGCACCGCCGGGGAAGAGAATGGGTCATGCTGGTGCGATTATCACTGGCACCGCCGGCAAAGCCTCAGAAAAGATAAAAACTCTCTCCACCGCTGGAGCTATCATTGCTCCCAACCCAGCCGAAGTCGGCTTAACCATGCAGAAAGTGCTCCAGAAGGCTAGGCTTTAACCCGGTATTTAGCCTTCCCCTCTTCGTAGAGGTCTCCACCATAAATATCATTTATTACCGTGACCGGGAAGTCTTCTACCTCTATGCGGCGAAGTGCCTCAGGCCCAAGCTCTTCATAGGCTATCACCTCTGCTTTCTTGATGCTCTTAGAAAGGAGTGCACCAGCACCGCCAATAGTAGCCATATACACTGCTTTATATTTCACCATGGCCTCTCTCACTGGTTTTGTGCGCATACCCTTGCCAATCATTCCTTTTAGCCCTTCAGCTATTAACCTGGGAGAGTAACTATCCATACGGATGCTGGTAGTGGAACCAGTAGATCCAATCGGCCTCCCCGGCTTTGGTGGGCAAGGACCTGTATAGAATACCGTTTGCCCTTTGATATCTATGGGCAAGGGCTTCCCTTGATCCAAAGCCTCAACCCATCTCTTATGAATGACATCACGAGCAATATAAACAACTCCAGTAAGCAAAAGATTATCACCCGTTTTGAGATCCTTCAGCGTCTCATCGGTTAAGGGAAGGGTAATTTTTTTAGCTTGAGTCATGACTATCCTCCTATTACTCTATTTTCAATCCTTTTAGTATATCCCGGACAATAAGCTTCCCTTAAATTTGTAAGACAAAAATGTGGATATCAGCCAATCTGCCTTTCTCCGCCACTTTGGTCCCCTAAGTCACTCTCATCTTCACTTACAGAATTGCTTCTTTATGTCGAGCACACCAGCATTGCAAATTAACTGCCACTGGTAAGCTAGCAATATGGCAAGGGGCTGTTTCGACATGAACCGCAAGAGCAGTGACCCTGCCTCCAAACCCCATAGCTCCAATGCCTAGGGCGTTAACCCTACTTAGAATCTCCTTTTCTAATGCGGCAGCCTCAGTATCTGGGTTTGGCTCGCCTACCTTCCGCAATAATGCTTTCTTAGACAGCATCATGGTCTTCTCCGTCGTCCCCCCTACCCCTACACCAACGATAATCGGGGGGCAAGGATTGCTACCAGACTCGTCAACACGATTTACTACGTAATCTATGATTCCTTGACGACCCTGCGCAGGGGTTAGCACTGCTAAGCGAGTCATATTCTCAGAGCCTCCTCCTTTAGGTTTGGCAATAACTTTGAGCTTATCACCAGGGACTATATCGGTATAAATCATGGCTGGTGTGTTATCTTTAGTATTTGCTCTGGTTAAAATGGGTTGACGCACCACAGATTTACGCAGATAGCCGTTAACATATCCCTGGCTCACTCCTTTATTCACCGCGGTGTAAAGGTCACCGCCAGTTATGTGAACTTCCTGGCCTAGCTCCAGAAAGACTATGGCGACACCGGTATCCTGACATATGGCGATTTGCTCCTTAGTAGCAAACTCGGTATTTTCCAATATCCTATCTAATGCGTAGCACGCCATAGGCGATTCTTCTTCCTCTCTTGCTTTCTTGAGAGCAGCAACCACGTCCTCAGGAAGATAATAGCAAGCCTCCTGAAAAAGTCGGGATATAGTCTCAGTAATAACGTTAACTTTAATTTCTCTCATAATCTTTTAAACCTCCTTCTTAAGCCAAAATAAGAATTTTGTAGCGTCAGTCTTTTTCCTAAATTTGGGGGGCCAAGTATCATACCACACTCTTTCGTACAGAGATATCCATAAGTTGATATAGTGAACCCAATTTTTAATTCTACGTTACTGCCGGGGCAATACAACCTGCCTTTACTAAAGCATCAGCTTGCCTTGGCACTCTTTATCATAGCTCAACCCTCTGGTGCAGTTCCTCACGGCTGATTTTTATGGAATTATTTACTTGATTAGAGAAATCAGACTTGCCAGTACCGACGATTCTACCCCCCATAGATAAAGGTACTCCTGGATTTTATGTGAGTGGTGGCGAGGAAAAGACAGGATGGCAAAAAGTCGAGGGGTGACCGAGTGGCTTATGCTAGCAGTCTTGAAAACTGTTTTCGCTTTCAGGCGAACCTGAATTCGAAATCCCACCCCCTCCACCAAAAGTGTAACGACTCCTCGTGTTTTTAGCTTGCTTTACTTGACAATGGAAACTTTGTCACCGCACCTTAAAAAATCGTTCCTTGACATTTGACGCTTTTAGGGCTATACATTTAAAAATACTTCTTCCATGGGCATCCATTCCTACAATAAGAGGCCCCCACTTATTAACTTCCAATACCCAAATGGCTTCCGGTACGCCAAGTTCTGCAAGCCAATGAACTCTTAAAACCTTCTTTACTGCCCCAGCATGCGTAACTCCACACCCCGGCGCAGCAAGCAAATACACACTACCATACTTAGCCAGAGACTGAAGGGTATCTTCACCCATTCCTCCTTTTCCCACGATTACTTTCACACCAAGTTGACCCACCATTTCAGCATAAGGTTCCATTCTTATACTGGTCGTCGGCCCTATAACCCAAATTTCCCATCCACCATCGACTTTTTTTACTACCGGCCCAGCATGAAAAATGACGCCACCACTAAAATCTTCTGGCAGGTTTTCTTTGTGAAGTAAAAGTTGCCTTACCTTGAGATGGGCCATATCCCTAGCCGTATATACTATACCGGTAATATAAACCGTATCATTTACATCCAAACTTAACACTTGTTCCTCTGTTATAGGCGTGGTAAGGTTCATCTCTTTCATTTTTTATCCTTCCCCTCAAAAAGATACTCTATCCTCCCAGTGGGATAAATTCTCATCCCACCCCTCCTTGCAACCCAACAATGAAAGTTCACCGCTACCGGGCAAATGGCGATATGAGTATAAGCGCTCTCTATCTTAACGGCCAAAGCAGTAGCCTTACCGCCGACACCGCCAGGTCCTATACCTAACTGATTAATCATGCCCAATATTTCCTCTTCCATTCTGGCAATTTCAGGATCGGGGCTATGGTCTGTCCACTTTCTAACGCTTACGGCACGGCGGCTCAACTTGGCAGCCACATCCATCTGCCCACCAATCCCCACCCCCAAAGCAATAGGTGGGCAAGGTTTACCCCCAGCTTTAATGACAGTGTCTATCACAAATTCCTTTATCCCTTTTGCATCCTCGCCTATCTGGGCCGGTGTAAATATTCTTATGGCATTCCCAAGCTCAGCACCACAACCTTTGAAACTAATTAAGATCTCCATAAAATCAAGAGTAGGCTCGTACTCTAACTCCATATTAGGTACCCCAACACCAGAGTTATCACCTGTATTTTTCCGCGTGAGAGGATGTACCATACTGGGCCTTAAAAAACCGTCCTTTGTATCATTTACTATTTCTTCCTTTAAGATATCCTTCAAACCAGCGATATCCATACCTTTCCCCCACCTAATATAAGCTGTCGGAAAACCGGGAGACTGACAGACTGGCTTCTTCTGGGTTTCTGCCATTCTTACATTCTCAATCATAGTTCTTAGCATTTCTTTAGCGCTATCAGAAGTTTCCTCTTCATAAGATTTCTCCATTAAATACATCACATCAGGGGATATAGTTATGTAACACTTCTCTCTCAACAGGTAAGATATGCGATCTTTCAGGAATTGCTTATCAATCGTACCGTTTCCAGATAAAATAGACATCAAAGTATCTCCTCTTTTTGCACTCCAATGCTAGCCAAAACTTCTATTGACTGAACGAGCACTTAAAACTAGGCTTTGACCTGGTATTTAGCCTTCCCTTCCTCGTAAAGGTCTCCACCGTAAATATCGTTTATTACCGTAACAGGAAAGTCTTCTATCTCTAAGCGGCGGAGTGCCTCAGGTCCAAGTTCCTCATAAGCTACCACCTCTGCCTTCTTGATGCTCTTAGAAAGGAGAGCGCCGGCACCACCGATAGCAGCCATATACACCGCCTTATATTTCACCATGGCGTCTTTCACTGGCTTTGTGCGCATACCCTTGCCAATCATCCCTTTTAGCCCCTCAGCTATCAACCTGGGAGAGTAACTATCCATGCGAATGCTGGTAGTGGGGCCAGCAGCGCCAATCGGCTTCCCTGGTCTGGCTGGAGAGGGACCCATAAAGAATATCGTCTGTCCCTTGAGATCTATGGGCAAAGGCCTCCCTTGATCTAGAGCCTCAACTATGCGCTTATGAGCAGCATCGCGACCCTGATACATAACGCCAGTAAGCAAAAGATTGTCCCCCGCTCTGAGGTCTTTCAGGGTCTCATCAGTTAAGGGAAGGGTAATTTTTTTAGCTTGAGCCATAACCATCCTCCTTATTCACTTTATTGTCACTGCGAGGTATGCCAGTGCCGAAGCAATCAAAAGAATTGATTTTCCCACCGGGATTGCTTCGCTTTGCTCGCAATGACGTAAGCAATTCAAACTTTCAATCCTTTTAATATGTCTCGAGCAATGATATTCCTTTGAAGTTGCAAGGCAAATTCAGTAGAGCTCATTGCGATAACATTACGGCAAAATCTTTCCATAGGCAGCCCGCCAACATATGCTGGGGCATTGAAAATATGAGCAGCATTATCGCAAACAAAATGGACCATTTGTGTGGCGAATAGTTTCACCATAGCCGCTAGGCGCTGTATCGGCTCTCCTTTATCTGCTCTCCAAGCAGCTTCATAAACCATTAATCTAGCAGCATGAATATTGGTGGCTATATCGCCAAGCGCTGCTTGTATGCTGGTTCGCCCAGAAATAAACTGCCCAAACGATGTCCACGTTTGAGCTTGCGTAGTACATTCATCGAGTATTCTCTGAGCTGCTCCCACGCACCTAGCTCCCCTCACAATCCGCCTTGAAGGAAGCCACTTCCTACCTAAATAGAAAGCCTTCCCCTCTTCACCTAACATATTCTCCGCCGCTACCTGACATTGGTCAAAAACCAAAGACATAGGCCTTCTCTCCCTCGCCTCCCATCCTGTCTCTTCCTCACCACCTCTCACAGTAAATCCGGGAGTATCCTTATCCACCAAGAAGCAAGTCACTCCCTCTCTTGATCCTCTCTCCGACTCAGTAGCGGTGAAAACTATAGCAAAATAGTCCTCACCCACCCTGGAAAGAGATACCTTTCTGCCATTAAGAACATAATAACCATCTTTCTTCTCGGCTTTCATTTCTAAATTCCCAAGTTCAGCCCCCCTTTCAGGCTCCATTAATGCTAGGTAGGGATATTTTTGCCTATTAAGCGCCGGTGAGAGGTAATTTTCCTTTTGCCTTGGGCTACAATCAAAAAGTATCGGGGTAACATCACCAAAACTGAAAGGGACAACCGTTTGAGCTAGCTCTTCTTCCACCAAGCAATTGCCCAAAGTGCCCAAACCTACACCACCAAGCTCCTCAGGAGCACTTACCCCCCATAAGCCCATTTCCTTCACCATCCCCATCAGCCTCTCCTCTTCCTCCGGAGGGAGGTACATCTGGGCATCACTCAGGTCAGCTGCTCGCCCCAAAACAATTCTTTCCAATGGTTTCAATTGGTCAGTGATAAAATCCCTCACCATACTTTGAATCATTTTTAATTCCTCAGGTATCTCAAAATCCATTTAGCACCTCCAAAATCCTTCGCGGAGCCTGCCCTGAGCGAAATTCTTTGGTCGCTCCGCTCCCCCAGAATTGAGAGGAAGCGAAGGGCTCAGGATAAGGCTTCCTCGACAAATAAATCTAAATCAGGCTCATCCTCGTCCCCTATCCTTTGCCCCAGCCTTGACATAACTTCTATCATACGGTGCTGAACAACGTAATTCTTAATAGTAGTATCCACCTGGGGACAAGCTAAAACACAAGCATCACATTCATCGCAGTCTGCACCAACTATGGTTTCCAAGGCCATAGATGTCCGTTGCTCTGTCTTATTGCGCCGAGAAGGTTCACGAAACAAGAAAGGGCAAATATCTATGCAGTTGCCACAGCCTAGGCATTCCTTATGTCCCTCAATATCTTCAGTTATGTTCAGGGCATGGCCAGGATTAAACCCGGTGGAAAGGAGACGACACCTGGCTACCGGCGGAGAAGCGGTATTCAAGATTCTATTTAAGATACCCTCGATTTCTTTGACATCCCTTTGCTCACGTAGTGGCATATCATCCCTCCAATGTCAAGCTACTTTTATCTGGCCAGGCTGCAATCTCTGTGTAACATAATCAGCCAAATAATCATATGGCTGCCTGGCGTAATCGGGTAAAAGTTTCGGTGAAATAGGCCTTACTTCGGCTAAGCCAGCCTCTTTAAGCTCCCTCTGCCATTGGCGCACATGGTCTAAAGTCAGCTTGCCTAGCTTTACTTCTTTAACATATTGCGCTGCTGCCCTGCCTGCTCTTCTTCCGAAGACCCACAAATCCAAGGTTGAGTTGCCACCAAGCCTATTCTTGCCATGCACTCCACCTTCACACTCACCGGCAGCAAACAACCCTGTCACAAGAGTACTCCCATCGAGGCTGAACTTTATGCCTCCATTTTGGTAATGTAGACCAGGATAAACCAACATTGGCTCCTTAGTCATATCAATATCAAAGCGGCTAAATTGGCGCACCATAGCAGGAAAATTCCGGGCCACAGTGCCCTCCCCATGTATCATATCAATCCTGGGTGAATCTAGCCAAAGACCAACTTCCCCTGTTGGCGTAGTTACTCCTTTGCCTAGTCGGCATTCTCGGATAATACACGCCGCTAGCACATCTCGTGGCTCCAATGGGTTAGCGAACTGCTCTCCATTAATATTGAGCACCTGGCCTCCTAAACCCCTCACCTTCTCGGTAACTAACAGCCCTAGAATTGCCAAGGGATAGGCGGCACAGGTGGGATGGTATTGCATGGTATCAATATCGACAAGAGGGCAGCCTACCCGATAGGCCAATACCAGCCCGTCAGCAGTTGCCCCATAATGATTGGTGGTGGGAAAACCCTGGGTGTGTAACCTCCCAATGCCACCAGTAGCCATGACCACTGCTTTGGCTCGCACCAAGCTCAATTCATTAGTCTCCAGGTTCACCAATACTGCCCCAGCCACTTGTCCCTTGTCATCCATTATCAGCTCTATCGCCGGGGCGAATTCCACATAGTTTATATTGCGACACTTGACCTCATCGCGCACAACGCGCATTGCCTCAAGGCCAGTATAATCTTTGCAACAGTGACACCGCGGAACACACTCCCCAGCAAGACCTACTTCAAACATCGAACCGTCTGGATTTTTATCCCAGTTGACCCCCAATGATTCCAACCACCTGATAGCATCAGGGGCATCTTTCACCAATACCTCTACCAATTTAGGGTCATTAGTGAACCGAGCGCCGCCCACAGTATCTAAGTAGTGAAGGGTAGGGGAATCATCGGTTCTATCGGCTGCCTGCGTCCCCCCCTGAGCTCCCACAGTGTTGGCATCCCCCAACCTCAGCTTGGTCACTATCAGGACATTGGCACCATTTTCCTGGGCAAGAAGCGCTGCTGCGCCACCAGCCCCACCAGCACCAATCACCAAAACATCCACATCATAGTCAACCTTACTTAGGTCAATTTTATCGGGGTCAATGCGGCTATTTCCCTCCAATAAATCAGCTAGCTCATTGGGCGTGCGATCACCTTTGTTCGGTCCTACTAATAGCTCACGCATGCCGGCTTCGATAAAGTCGGGATGAAACTCCTTTAACACAGGCATCCTCTCACCAACTGGAATGCGAGGAAGTTCTTCCGTCAACCTTCCCTCCCTGGTAGCCGCTACTTTCCTGATGCTTTCTTCCATATAAGCGGGATATGGCATATTGACTTACCTCCTTTGAGTTTGCTTCGCCTTAGCTCGCAGCTAACATCTAATCCTTTATAATTTTACGCGCATCAAACCGACGCTTTAACTCTTCCAAGTTCATCTTTTGCAATTCCTCTATCCCAGTATCAAATTTACCTGCCTTAATCTCGGCTATCCTTTCATCTGTATGCTTGGACTTTGGCTCCAGATAACGACCATATAAGCGCCGACATAACAAAGCTATATTATAGGGCACCAGTCCCTGTGGGCACCTAGCAGCACACAAGCCACACATGAGGCAGTCGAAGGACTTAATAGCCACCTCTTTGAGGTCCCCCCTCAAGGCATCGGACATAAACCACAGCACTTCGAGGTCCTGAGGACAACTTTTGGTGCAATTGTTGCAACCAAAGCAAGTAATCAAGTCGGGGTAAACCTGCAATATCTGCTCACCCGTTGGTTCCAGCTTCTCCAAATCATAGCTAGGCTTGGCCGCCGGGAAGAATGGGATCTGCGTTAAATACATGTCCGGCTCCACAAGCTTCTGACAGGCAAGGGCATACCTCAGCGTAGGGTCATTTTTAAAGTTGTACACCGTACCACAGGCACCACAGAATGCTGCTCGACAGCCACAACCTCGAATCAGCCGATAGCCACAATACTCCAATGCCGTCATAATAGTAAGCCCTTCAGGAACCTGATACCTCTTCCCCATAATGTAGATATCAAGCATCCTGACTTTTTCCGCCACTTTAGTCTCTTGAGCCATTCTTACCTCCTTTCACAGAATCGCCTCTTCATGGCGAGCACACCAGCATTGCAAATTAACCGCCACTGGTAGGCTGGCAATATGGCAAGGGAAAACCTCAGCATGAACTGCAAGGGCGGTAATCCTGCCACCATATCCCATGGCTCCAATGCCAAGTTTGTTAACCCGCTCTAGAATATCCTTTTCTAGCTCGGCAACCTCAGCATCTGGGCTTGGCTGGCCTACCTTGCGCAGCAATGCTTTCTTAGCCATCATCATAGTCCTCTCCGCTGTCCCCCCTATCCCCACACCAACGATAACCGGGGGGCAAGGATTGCTACCAGACTCGTCAACACGATTTACCACGTAATCTATAACCCCCTGGCGACCCTTGGCGGGGGTTAGCACTGTTAAGCGAGTCATATTCTCAGAGCCTCCTCCTTTAGGTTTGGCAATAATTTTGAGCTTATCGCCAGGGACTATATCGGTATAAATAATAGCTGGTGTGTTATCTTTGGTATTCACCCTGGCCGAGAAGGGTTGACGTACCACAGATTTGCGCAGATAACCTCTATCATATCCCCGACGCACTCCTTCATTCACTGCTGCGTAGAGGTCACCACCAGTTATGTGAACTTCCTGGCCCAGCTCTAGAAAGACTATGGCGACACCAGTATCCTGGCATAGAGGAATCTGCTCCTTACCAGCTATCTCGGCATCTTCCAGCATTCTATCAAATACATCACGGCAGACAGGAGATTCTTCCTCTTCCCTGGCTTTCTTAAGAGCAGCTAGTACGTCTTTGGGAAGATAGTGGCAAGAATGCTCAAACAAACGAGCTATGGTTTCAGTAACATCGCCAACTTTGATTTCTCTCATAATCTCACTTACACCTCCTTAATTTTTTTGAGGCTGTTTAACTTTGCCTTAGCTTTGGGGTTAGATTCATCTTTATTATCCGGAAATTCTTCACCTCCAGATTTTTGTAGTTGCCTGATGAATCAGGCAGTATCGCCCAATAAATTGGGCAACTACGCTTTTAAACACCCCTTTTTAGCCTTTAAGCTTATGTTACCGCCTTGGCAATAAGGCCGGCCTTTACTAAGGCATCAACCTGTTCCTTAGCACTCTTTATCATAGGCTCGACTTTCTGGCGAAGTTCCTCACGGCTGATTTCTATCAAGGCAATTCCTTCCTTCTGGGCTTCCATCCCTATATCTACTGCCTCGCGGATATAAGCCTCTTGCTCATTCATTCTGGGACAGATGTCATCCTCGCTCATGCCTCGCTCCTCAGCATATTTCGCCAGCGACTCAGCAGCCACAATGCACATCTCGTCGGTAATAGTCTTAGCGCCAACATCGAGGACACCACGGAAGATAGCCGGAAAGCCTATGGAATTATTTACCTGATTGGGAAAATCTGACCTGCCAGTGCCTACGATCCTAGCTCCTGCCTCTTTGCACTCCCAAGGCCAAATCTCCGGGATAGGATTGGCACAGGTGAAACATATGGCATCCTTTGCCATCCCTTTGATCTGCTCAGGCGTAATTACTCCCGGCCCTGACTTGGAGTAAGAAATAAGTAGATCAGCGCCTTTCAACGCTTCGGTCAAGCTACCGGCCCTCTGCTCAAGATTAGTGATTTGGCAGAAGCGCCACTTGTCAGCGTACTTCTCTTTCACTTCCTCCAAGTCTTTCCTTCCCTTGTGCAGTATGCCTTTGCTGTCAACCATGATGCTATTTCCAGGCTTCCCTCCATAAGCCCAGAGAAGCCTAGAACAACCGGTATTAGCTGCCCCGGTCCCGTTAAAGACAATTTTGCAGTCCTCTATCTTCTTGCCAACGATCTTTAAAGCATTTATTAACCCGGCTAGCATTACCGTAGCCGTCCCCTGCACATCATCATGCCATACCGGAATTCCCACCCCTTTCCTACAGCGCTCAAGTATGCCAAAGCATTTAGGATAGGAAATGTCTTCCAGATTGATGCCAGCAAACGATGGCTCAAGCCATTTAACTGCCTGAACAATCTCATCAGGCTCTTTGGTGCCAAGACAAATGGGCACGCAATCGACACCACCAAGGTATTTAAACAACAACGCTTTGCCTTCCATCACAGGATAGCCCGCCTTAGGGCCAATATCCCCCAGACCAAGGACTCGGGTGCAATCAGAAACCACAGCTATAGTGTTCCCACGATTAGTGAGCTCGTGAAACTTCGACTCATCTGCCTTTATCGCCCGACAAGGCTCAGCAACTCCAGGGGTATAATAGATAGCAAAGTCATTAAGATCACGCACCTGACATTTGAGCATTGTTTGCATCTTGCCACGGTAATCAGCATGCAACTTCATGGCATCCTGTGCCGGTTTCCTTGCTTTGGCTAAAAGCTCCTCCTTAGTTACTTTTTGTGACATAACACACCTCCTTTAATCAAATAGCTAGGCAAAGAATTGGGATAAACTTATAGCCGGAGCTAATTGCCTCTTTTTTTCTTTCTCAGCAACGACCTCTACAAAATTTACCAGTTCCTTGGCCTGCCTATAGCTCATAATGTCTATCATCTTACCTTCAAACGATATAGCTCCAAGCCCTTTGGCTTGAGCTTCCTCAAAAGCTTCCACAACCCTTCGGGAATATCCAGCCTCATCCGGTGATGGCGAGAAAGTCTTGTTGACAAAGTCTATCTGAGCTGGATGGATAAGCAGCTTGCCTTTAAATCCTAGCTGTAAGGCTAGGATTGTCTCTCTCATAAAACCTTCCCTATCAGTCAAAAGCCCAAAGAATGGTGTATCTATAGCTTGGATTCCGGCAGCCCTACTGCCATTAACTATCTGAGAGCGGGCATATAGCAGCTCAGTTTGCTCCGGGGAAAGGAAGGAGACACTTCGCCCCAGATCCCGGTAATAATCCCCAGCTCCAAAAGCAACAGCAACTACCCTCTTACTTGCCGAGGCTATTTCATAAGTGTTTACTACACCTTTAGCTGACTCAATTAGCGGAACTATGGTTAAACTCCCCAGCTTTAATCCCAAACCTTTCTCAGCCTCCTCAAGCATGCCAGCTAATTTTACCACATCGGATTCGGCTTCGGCCTTAGCCAGCATGATACCATCTAAACCCTCAACACAAACAAACCTTAAGTCCTCACTTGTTAGGTTAGTAATAAGGGCATTAACACGAACAAATAAGGCAGAAACCCCAGATTTAATAGCTTTAATGGAATCTCTAACCATGATCCTGGCCGTTCCTTTGTCGGGCAAAGGCACAGCATCTTCTAAATCCAAAATAATAGCATCAGCTGCCAAGGTGGCAGCTTTGGTGATCAACCTCATACTATTCCCGGGAACGAAAAGCATAGAGCGCAAAACCATTGGCTACGCCTCCCCTTTCAAGATTTTGGTCAAAGTTGTGGCTATTTCCTGAGGATATTCTACCACCTTCGCCCCAACTCCTTCTAGAGCTTTAACCTTGCTTTCTGCTGTTCCTCTGCCTCGTTCAATTATAGCACTAGCGTGGGAAAACCTCATGCCGGCAGGCAAGGTCCTGCCAGCTATGTAGGCCACCAGGGGTTTAGTAAATCTACCCTCCTTGACCACTTCGGCAGCCTCCTCTTCAGCCACTGTGCCTATTTCACCAAATAAGACCACTGCTTTAGTTTCCTCATCCTCCTCAAAGAGAGGGAGCAGCTCAGCAAAGCTTAATCCCAGAATTGGTTCAGCGCCAACATGCATCGCTGTGGTAATCCCGATCCCAGCCTGCACCAAACTCCAGACAACGGTGCTCGTCTGCCCTCCGCTCCGCGACATCACCCCAACTGGGCCAGGCTGGAAAATTTCCCGGGCAAATTCCTCCGCACCACCAAGCCAACCCATGGCGGCTTTTTCCGCACTGAGAAGGCCAAGTGAGCCTGGGCCAAGTATTCTAGCCCCTTTCTTATGGGCCCAGGCTATCATCTCCAAACTATCGTGCAAAGGTACACGCTCAGCGGGGACAACGATGAACTTTATTCCCGACTCTACAGCCTCAACAACCGCCCCTTTAACTTGCGGACCGGGTACAAATGCTACGCTGGCATCTATCTGACCATGTGCTTCCACAGCTTCTCTAACACTATTATATACCGGGACTCCCCAAACCTCGGCGCCTCCACGTCCCGGGGTTATCCCACATAGCACTTTCGTGCCATAATCAAGCATAAACCTTGTCCTGGCATTTCCTTCCCGGCCAGTTATTCCTTGAACTAACACCGTGGTATTTTCACCTATAAGTATAGCCATCTTCCTCGCCTTTCATATTAAAGTTGTTTAGCAACTCCATCCGTCATTCTGAGCCCTTCGCCCCTCGTCATTCTGAGCATAGCAAAGAATCTCACACCGCTCAGGACAGGCTCCGCGAAGAATCTAGACCCTTCACTACCGCTCAGGGTGACAAAATAAACAACCTCGTTCATGTCAACCCAATTTTATGTCTATATTCCTCCAAGCCAAACATATCGAGGACTATCTTTAAGCCCTTATTGCCGTAGTCTTGGCAATAAAGCTCGCAAGTTAAACATTCAATACACCCCCGCTTAGCTTCCTCGGGAGTGGTAATTAATACCGGCTTACCATCCTGTATCCTCAATAAATTTCTGCCAAAAAGGCTACACGCTTTAACGCAGGCATAACTTTCACAAGTTTGACATTTTTCATAATCAATGGTAACCCGGCCGGTCCTGAACGGGAATTCATACAATGCCATCTTAATTTTGTCTCCTTCTAAGCTCTGCGATACTCTGCCACCAGCTCTTTCATCCGCTCAGCTACATAATCAACATTATAGACATAGTCACGCCCATAGACCTCTACTCCGGCAGGAAGTCCTTTTAATTCCTCCCTAAGGATTTCTAAGGATTCTGCCTCCTTATTTCCCGCGATTAAAAGTATTGTCGGGAAGTTTGGCCTGTTTGCCAGCTCTTCCCTCAAAGCCCTAACTAAGGCATGAGCATGATGCCACTGCTCCTGGTTGGCAATGCAAGCCCCCATTAATATATAGCCATCAATATTAGCTTGAGAAAAAATAAGCTTGACCACACGATACACCTTGGATGCTGTGGGATTCCCGCTAGTGTCAGCATAATCTGCCAGTTTGAGACCATGACGTATTAAGGCATCAGCTCCAAGCATAGCTGCACCACCACCAATCCCATGGAAACCAATATAGCCTTCTCCTGGCCCGAAATCTTTAGCCATCTGAACGAAGTAACCTACACCACGGTAATCTTCTTCCTCTACCTTCCAGGCAAGTTGCTCCAGTTCCGTGGGCGCCCGACCAATATCACGGGGATACTCTATCTCAAGCTCCGGGTGCTTAAATACCGAAGCCTCGTCCACTACTATGCGACAATCGGCGGGGAAAATTCCCCCATCCTGGGTCAAAACCAAGGGGTTGATTTCAGCACTTCGAGCGCTATATTTTTTAAATACCTGGTACAACCCGTAAACCACTTGGCTCAGTGGTTCTACTAACGACGGTGAAACATCGAGCTTTGAGATTAAGTCCCTGGTATCCTCACTGGTTAATCCCTCGAGGACATCAACGTTCATACTGACTACTTTTTCCGGGAATTTAGCCGCCACTTCCTCGATATCAACGCCACCTTGAGTGCTAAACATTAAAACCGGCCCCTTAACTTTGTAAGAATCGTTTACTATCACGCCGGCGTAAAATTCCTTCTCAATAGGTAATTTTTCCTCCACTAAAACCTTTTCCACCCTAAGCCCTTTGATCTCCTTGCCTAGTAGCTCTCGGGCAACTTTCTCCGCCTCACTAGCACTGTCAGCAAACTTTATCCCCCCAGCTTTGAAGCGCCCCGTAGCTCCAACCTGCGCCTTAATCACCACGGTTTTTGCCAACTTTGCTGCTATTCTGCGTGCTTCGGCCGGCGTGGAGGCAACCTCGCCTTGGGGGACAGGTACGCCAAGTTGTTTTAATAACCTTTTTCCCTGATATTCATAAAGTTTGGGCATAACGCCACCTCCAGTCACTTCGTAGTGCGACCCTAAAGGGTCGCGCACGAGGCTACCCTGTGTAGTAATCTTCGCTACTACATAGGGCTAAAGCCTCGCACTACATTTTTAAACAGCCAACAGTCTTCAGCTAATTGCTGACCGCTCCTCTCTTAGCTACAATCTCCATAACCTCCTTGATATTTTTCACTTTCTGCAAGTTAGTAAGAATAGATAGAGATTTCTCCACATCTTCCTTAGATAGCATGGTAGAGGCACAATCCTGGTATTTGGAATTAAACTCATCAGGGGTTAATGGATTCAGCGGCATTCCTTTAGCGATAGCCACCTCTTTAGAGAATTCCTTGCCATTCTTCAGCTTAACGGTAATGCTCTTGGTGCCAAATCCTTCTGCCGTTCCCATAACTGGCATGGGATACTTCTCCGTCCATCTCATCTTCCCTATCAGGCTCTTTATAGGTGGCTCAGCCACCGCTTCATCAGTTAAATGCTTCAGACGAACTTCCCCAGAAAGAAGAGCTCGGGCAACACAGTATTCCAGGCTAAACTTACCCTCCAAGTCTGTTCTGGGGTGATGATGAATGAGAATCTGCTTGTCAAAGGGGCTAACGCCCAACTCTACTTCAGCTATATCATCAGCATTCACCTTATGCTCTTCTTTGATACCAAGAGCAGCATCTATGGCACAATGGGTAAACCCGCAACAGGGATAAGGCTTAATGGAAAGCCCTATGTCACTGGTGATAAAAAATGTTTTCCCCAAGTTCTCGCCTGCCTTGGCCCAATCCACCTCCCCACTATGACCAAATACCTTAGCAAAACCCAGAGGGGCTTCAATTATACCATCGTCAGCCGTAAACCCCGCCTGGGCTAAAAGAGCTGCTTGGATGCCGTTAGCCGCTGCTTTACCAGCATGTAACGGCTTGGTCATAGTGCCAAAGTTCTGTCTTAAACCACCAGCCAGGGAGGCAGCGATCCCCAGAGCCATTCTTACCTGGGGCATGGTCAGCTTTAACAGCCTGGCTACTGCTGCCATTGCCCCCAGACTCCCAAAGGTAGCTGTGCTGTGCCACCCTTGCACATAATGGCTCTGCAGCACCGGCCCGGCGATACAACAAGCTGTCTCGTAACCAACAACATAGGCAGTCAAGACATCCTCACCTGAAGCCTCTATGCTCTCTCCGATAGCTAAGATCGCTGGAGCAAGAAATACCGATGGGTGTCCGATAAGAGAAATGGCCATATCATCGTAATCCAGGGCATGCCCCGTCGTCCCATTAACCAGGGCCGCTAAATATGGCGATGTTTTGCCATCTCTACCAATGATGCTCGCTTGGGGTACACCACCAATCTTTTGGGCATAATCGGCTATTATCTTGCTCTGCTTTTCTCTTGACCCAGGAAGGGCAACGCCAATGAAATCAGTGATAGCCAAACGAGCCAACTCAAGAGCATCTTGGGGAATATCTTTAGCTGCCGTCTGGGCGACAAAATGACTGACCTTATCAGTGATACCCATTTGCCATCTTCTTGAGGCCTGATAAATCAGGCAACTACAGTTATCAGCTGACTGCTGTGAGCTATTAGGGCTTAACCTTAAATCCCAAGATAAGCCTCTTCGATATGCTTATCATGGAGCAACTTCTCACCCTTGCCTTGAAGGGTAATGCGGCCAATTTCCAGAACATAAGCCCGGGTGCAGGCCTTTAAAGCATGGGCCACATTTTGCTCTACCAGTAAAATAGTGATGCCTTCGCGATTAATCCGCTCAATAACTTTGAACTCTTCATCTACCAGAAATGGTGCCAGCCCCAGGGAAGGCTCATCCATCATCATCAGCTTAGGGCACGCCATTATCCCTCTACCTACAGCCAGCATCTGCGACTCACCACCAGAAAGCGTCCCGGCTGCCTGCCAGGCTCTCTCTTTCAATATGGGGAAAATAGTGAACACCCGCTCCATAGATTCCTCTCGTCTCGCCTTTGCCTCTGGCATCAGGGAGCCCATGAGCAAATTCTCCTTAACCGTCATTTCAGGAAACAGCTTTCTCGCTTCAGGGACATGAGCAATGCCTAAACTAGCCATCT
>JABUBO010000022.1_pt1 | contig 40715 bp, 35 predicted proteins | sample 7240361 | NCBI WGS metagenome assembly JABUBO01 (sample SAMN07256346, study PRJNA390944) | subsurface metagenome | isolation source: Methane hydrate marine sediment | place: Pacific Ocean: Eastern North Pacific, ODP site
TGCTGGAGCTGGCGGACTTGATGAGATAGTGACCACCCTGTTTGCCCAGGGCGCTGGCTTCTACGACAACCTGGACTATGTCACCTACGAAAAAGCAGGAACGATGCGCGCTGCTGTCGTTGCCGGTGACCTTGACGCCTGCCACGAAGAGCCTGGTTCGGCGATTGAGCTGATAGAGGCTGGAGAGCTAAAGCCGATAATAACCTTCGCCAAGAATCGCGTTGAGGGCTTTGAGGATGTGCTCACTGCCATTGAAATGGGCTATGGCAATATAACCCTAGGCAGAACCAGAGGCTTCATGTTTAAAGCCGGGACAGATGAAGCCATAGTTTCTTTCATGGAAGGGATATTTGAACAGGCCTACAACAGCGACTACTACCAGAAGTGGGAGCACGAGCATTATCTCGACCTCAGACCAGGCTGGGGCAACCGCCAAACCTACACCCAGCAGACCTTCGTGGAACAGATGGGGATGTACAAGGACGTATTGACAGCGCTTGGCTACCTGGAGTAAATGGGAAGGATGAAGCAGTTTTTCCAAAACCTGGCGGGGAGAGGGGAATTTCTAATTCCCCTCTCCTTCCTCCTTGTCAGCGCCTATTTCTTTTACCTGGCGTTTGAATTTCGTGGCGCTTTCGTAATGATAAGGCAGGGGGTGGGTCCCGATTTCTTTCCCAAGGCTTTCACCGCCCTAATGATGTTCCTCGGCCTATGGCTGATTTACAAGGCGGTAAGGAGGGGTGGTGTATCGGAATTTGAGAAGGTGGCCAATCCCCGGAACCTGTGGGTAACGCTTGCCTTTATGATTGCCTACGCGTTTCTGCTGGAGATAGTCGGTTTCGTTGTGCTGACGCCTATCTGGATTGCAGCCTATATGTTTGCTATAGGTATGCGGCGCTGGACATGGCTCCTTGGCGCCACAGTCATCTTCTCAGTGTTTCTGATAGTGGTGTTCCCCACGCTGATGCTCATACCTCTGCCCAGAGGCGTGGGCTTATTCAGAGAAATCAGTTTGCTAGTCTATTGAGGGAGCATTGTGGATTTCTTTATATTAGGCGCTGGAGAATTATTCACTCCAACAACTATAGGTTGGCTCATCGCTGGGGTGTTCATCGGGCTTATTGCCGGTGCCACCCCTGGCATCAGTGGCACCATGATGGTGGCTATATTACTCCCCCTTACCTTTGGACTTGGACCGTTGACCGCTCTGGTGTTGATGACAGCTATTTACGCTACCGCAGTATTCTCCGGTTCCATCACTGCTGTGCTGTTCCGGACGCCAGGGGCTCCTGAAGCAGCAGCAACCGTTTTTGATGGATATGAAATGACGAAGCAGGGGAAGCCGCACGAGGCACTGGGGCACGCTATGTTCGCCTCATTCCTCGGTGGCACTTTCGGCGCCATAGTCTTCCTGCTTGCCGCCCCCCAGTTAGCCAGGGTAGCCCTGAAGTTTGGTTCCCCTGAGATATTTGCCCTGATACTCTTTACCATGGTGGCAGTAGCCAGCATAGGCGGTGCCAACATGCTTAAGGGTTTACTGTGTTCCTTTTTCGGTCTATTTTTAGCCACCGTTGGTATGGATGTTATAACCGGGACATATCGCTATACATTTGGCGTGCCCATTCTCGCTGCCGGAGTATCATTCATTCCCGCCATTTTAGGGCTTTTTGCCGTTTCTGAAGCACTTAGAATGGTCCAGGGGGCGGTTAGTGAAACCAGAGCCATACAAAAAGTAAGGACAGTTCTGCCAAGACTGGGCATGATGAAAAGGCTGCTGCCCACCTACTTGCGGTCAGGTCCCCTTGGTGTATTCATAGGTGCCCTACCCGGAGTTGGTGCCACCACAGCCTCATTTGTCAGCTATGCCACTGCTGTCAGGTTCTCTAAAGAACCGGAGAAGTTCGGCACCGGGATACCGGAGGGAATTGCCGCCCCGGAAACAGCCAACAATGCGGCAGCGATGGGAGCAATGGTACCGATGCTCTCCCTTGGCATCCCCGGAAGTGCCACTACAGCGGTGATGCTGGCCGCAATCATACTGCATGGACTCAGACCAGGACCTTTTCTGTTCATGAGGGAACCTGGGTTTGTGGGCGCAATAATGCTGACAGCAATTATCGCCAACATCCTCATTATAGCCGTGTCCCCGATATTCATCCGCTTCTTCACCCGGGTCTTCCGGCTTCCAATGGGTGTGCTTGGTACCGTTATACTGATGCTCTGCGTAGTAGGCGGCTTCGCCATGAGGAACAATATAGCCGATGTGTGGATGGTGTTCCTCTTTGGAGTTGTGGGATATGTGCTGGAGAGGTACAAATTCCCACTAGCCCCCGTAATAATTGGTTTGGTGCTGGGGCAATTGTTTGAGCAGGAATTCCGCAGAAGCCTGATACTCGCCCATGGCAACCCGATGACATTCTTCACCAGACCTATAGCCACGTCAATCATCGCCATATCCTTACTCACACTGCTAGTTCCGCTATTCCAAGCGCTGCGGCGTAGATTGTCAACCTCAAGAGCCAAATAATCTGTGCTTGAGTTTATTAAACCAGTGCTAGGGCAAGGCTAAGAACAAGAACACACACAATGGCTATAGAAATACCTAGATAAAGCTTGTCCTTCTGCATCAAGAAATTTACCATGGCTAAAACGATACTCAAAAGGGGGGTAAGCACCAGGATTAGAATGCCGAGAGTGATAATCGACTTGGTGAACTCAGCTTTAGTAATGCCGAATAAAATGAAGCCGAGGAAAACGAGGCACAAAGAACACGCTATACCTGCTCTAAGGGTGAAATACAGCCACTTATATAACCGATTGTCCTTAGCGCTTACGGTCCCCATTTTAACTATCCTTCTTAATTTATATTGGCAGACGACCAAATGCCCTGAGCAGCATTAGGATGGCTAATATGAACAGAACAATGGCAAATACTTGCCTTAACATTATGCTTCTTGCCCTCTGCACCAGCTGAGCACCTATCAAGGCACCTATAAATGCACCGACCATAACCGGGGCAACAGTGAGAGGGTCAATGTAGCCATGATAGTAATAAACACAAGCCGCGGCTAGGGCGACAATACCTACCATAAAACTGTTAGTAGCCATAGCTGCCCTTATTGGCACCCTCATTACCAAGTTCATTACCGGTATGTTGATGATGCCACCGCCAACTCCAAGCAAGCTCGAAATGATGCCAACCAACAGGTTAATCCCCCAACCCTGAGGCACACGGCTCACATCATAGGTGACAACCTGATTTAAGCTCCGGTCATAAAACGACGCCGATAGAGAACCTATCAAGCTGGTACAGCCATCGCCAGCCCCAACCACAGTTTCTCTAGATGAAGTTGCCTCCTGAGTAAATTGACGGCGTTTTATCATAGAGTAGCCAATGCCGATAAGGACGAGCCCAAAAAGAGCAGTTAATATTGGAGAAGCCAGAGCGGCAGCAATAAAACCACCGGCAACAGCGCCAATGGTAGTCGCTGTCAACAAGAGCATACCAAGCCTGATGTTGGTTAATTGAGCTTTAATATGGGTGCTACTGGCAGTAATTGAGTTAGCAATGATAGCTACTAGACTGGTGCCAATAGCTATATGAATTGGTAGATCCAAGACTAAGGTGAGTAGAGGCACAAAGAAGACACCGCCACCCAGTCCCAGCATAGAACCCAGAAGACCGCCAGCTAACCCTACCCCGCCTAGTGACCATAGACTTATCTCGTCCAAGGGCTTCCTTTTTGTTAGCTATGGTAGCATGCCTCCAATAAGGTGTCAATTTAGATGCTTGGCTCTACAGCAATGACTGGCACAGCAATCTCACCGGAATTCTAAATTACGCAACCGAGCCAACACACGTTGTTGACAAAATAAATACCCTTTAGTAAACTATTCAAAAATGATGTAAACAGTTGAGAAAACGCCTGACATTTTGAGGTATTCTTGAAGGAAGAAAGCGAAATTGGGATAGCGGCGTTATCTAGTTTAAGCAGGTTAAATATCAGCCCTGTTCAGTTGTGGATTAGAAACTTCTCCAGCGATATACTGCGTAAGGAGAAGTTTTTTGTTTTGTGAAGGAGGTGTATAAATGGCTAGGTGTTTTGAATACCAAGGGAAGAAGTTTCTCAAAGACGCCGGGATCGCGATTCCAACGGGGGAAGTTGCATCTACTGCGAAAGAGGCATATGAAGCTGCTACCAGAATAGGGAAACCGGTCGCGGTAAAGGCACAGGTTTGGGCTGGAGGACGCGGTAAAGCAGGTGCGATAAAGCTTGCTGATACACCTGAGGAGGCAGAAAAGGCAGCCAGCGTTATTTTAGGAATGGAAGTAAAAGGGTTTCCAGTCCGGAAGGTATTAGTAGAGGAGAAATTGAATATCGAGAAGGAATATTATGTAGGTGTAATCCCTGATTCCTCATGGACCGGCAAAGCTCCAGTAGTTATGTTCAGCACTGAAGGGGGGATGGATATAGAAGAGGTTCCTGAGGATAAAATTTTCCGGGCTAAGGTTGATTATGTTAAAGGGCTTCCTTTCTACGATGCTCTGGAACTGGCTAGCAGTGCCGGCATCCCTAACGAGTTGCTGCGGGAAATGGCCGGGGTGATCTCTAATACTGTGGCAGTGTTTAAGAAGTGCGATTGTAATATCCTGGAGATTAACCCTTTAGTCTTGACTAAAGAGGGCAAAGTGGTTGCCGGAGACTGCCGTATGGCTATTGATGATAGCTCAAGCTTCCGTCACCCTGAGATGGGAATTACTATCCCCAGGGAATTTCCATGGGAACCGACTGATTTTGACATGGTTGGCTGGGGAATTGAGGAAACCGACTTTCGCGGTTCTGGGTTCGTGATGAAGATGACGCTGGACGAAACAAGCTCCGGTTACATTGGTTTCCATGCCATTGGCGGTGGGGCAGCCATGATAGGGATGGATGCACTTAGCCGGGTAGGTCTTAAACCAGCCAATTTTGCTGATACCAGCGGCAATCCGGTGGCTTCTAAGATTTACCGAGTGGCTAAGGTTGTTCTATCTCAGCCTAATATTGAGGGTTACCTATTGGCAGGCTTCCTAATCGCCAACCAGGAGCAGTGGCATCATGCTCATGCCCTAGTCAAAGTTCTAAAAGAAGAACTCCCCAAGAAGCCGGGATTTCCCTGCGTCCTTCTCTTGGCTGGGAATAAGGAAGAGGAGTCTTTGCAAATACTAAGAGAGGGGCTGAAAGACGTGCCCGGGCGTATTGAAATTTACGGGAGCGAACGTGTAGAGGATAGCGATTTCATTGGACAAAGGATGCTGGAATTGGTAAAACAATACCGAAAAGAGAAGGCAGGATAAAGGAGGTTACCGGCTGATGGAATTTGAAGAAGGAACCATTAAGGTAATCATTGATACAATTAAATGCCCTGATTGTACCAGCAAAGCTTGTGTCGAGGCTTGCAAGGTTTACAGTCGGGGTATTTTGCAATTAAGTGATGGGAAGCCCTCGGTAAGTCATCTCGCTCCGGAAGAGGTGAAGCGGAGAGGCACGGAATGCTTGGCCTGTGAGTATGCTTGCTGGCAGCGTGGCCTTAATGTCATCCGTATTGAGGTTCCGATCAAGGGCTTTGATGACTATCTGAGGAAACGCGGCCTAAAATAGGGGGTAAAAATGTCGATTCTTATTGATGAAAATACCAAGGTAATTGTTCAAGGAATAACTGGACGGGAAGGCTCTCTTCGATCTAAGTATATGAAAGATTATGGCACTAAGGTAGTAGCCGGTACCTCTCCTGGCCGAAGGGGAGAGGAGGTGGAGGGGATTCCTGTCTATAATACTGTTAAGGAAGCGGTGAGGGCTCAGGGCCAGATAGATATGAGTGTTACCTTTATTCCCGGCCCGGGACTAAAAATGGCGGTATTGGAGGCTATTGATGCCGGAATCAAATATATTGTTTCTCCAGTAGAGCGGGTGCCTCTTCACGATATCATGGAGATGGTATCGGTAGCCAGTAAGTCAGGAGTGACTATCGTTGGGCCAGGGTCGATTGGTGTCATGAGCCCGGGGAAGGCTGTTGCTGGATGGTTAGGTGGGAATGTAGGATGGGCGAATAAGCTATTTCAGCCTGGTCCAATTGGAGTTTTATCTCGGAGTGGCGGGGAGTCTGGGACAGTGCCTTGGGTTCTCAAGAATGGAGGGCTGGGTGTAAGTACAGCCATTCATACCGGTACCGAACCAGTCATCGGGGCGTCCTTTGCTGACTTTCTTCTCCTGTTTGAGAAAGACAAACAGACCCTGGCTGTGGCTGCTTTTGGTGAGATTGGTGGCAGTCAGGAGGAGGAGGCGGCCGAGGTTATCAAGGCGGGTAAATTTACCAAACCTTTCGTCATCTATATTGCTGGTGTAGCGGCTCCTGAGGGACAGCGTTTCTCCCATGCATCGGCTATAATAGAGCGAGGGCGGGGGACAGTGCAAGGCAAAGTAAACGCCCTTCGTGAGGCAGGAGCCTATCCGGTTGAAACACCTAAAGATATCGTGCCTACACTTAAAAAACTATTAAATTTATAGGAGGTGAGAAAATGCCAGTTATGCGTTCTGTGTTCTATGTTCCAGGAAATAAGGAGGAACTGATTGCCAAGATTCCGAGGTTTCCGGCGGATATTATTACACTGGATCTTGAAGATTCCGTGCCCCCGGCAGAAAAACAAATAGCTCGGGAATTGAGCCATAAGAACCTCAAATTTGCGGCATCAGGCGGGGCAGATGTTTATACTCGCATCAACAACTGGGAAACAGGTATGACCAATGCTGATTGTGAAGCGATGGTTGATAAGGGACTTGACGGCGTTTGCTTGGCTAAGTGTGGGGGACCAGACCACGTAAAGCGCTTGGACTGGAAACTGGAAGAATTGGAAAGGAGACGAGGGTTAGAGATAGGCAGCATAAAAATTCAGCTATTGATTGAAACGGCTAAAGGCATGATGAATGTTTATGAATCGGCTCTGGCAAGTCCAAGGGTTAATTCGCTGATTTATGGAGCGGTGGATTATACTACAGATATGAGGGTTAAACTGGTTCAGCCGGTAGCTGATGAGCAGAAATGGGCTAGGGCGCGCATGGCCTGTGCGGCTAGAGCTGCCGGTATTATAGCTATTGACGCTCCTTATGTAGATGTCCAAGACGCTGAGGGCTTTGAGAAGGATACCGCCTACGGTCGGCAGTTGGGCTTTGAGGGGAGGATGCTGATTCATCCCAGCCAGATTGAGCCTTCTCATAGGATTTACTCCCCGGCACCGGATAGGGTAGAGTGGGCTAGAGAAATTAAAAAGGTGTTTGAAGAGGAAGGCATCGCCAAGGGGTCGGCGGCAGTATCATACAAAGGCAAGATGGTGGATACGCCTGTTTATGTCGGAGCCAAGAAGATCCTTGAGGCTATGGCGGAGATCGAAGCCAGGGAAAGAAAGCGCGCAGGGCAATAGTACAATCTAAAATATGCAATCAATTTAAATCAGACACTTGACATCGCAGAATATAATTTTGTATAATACCTAAACTTTCAGGTAAGCTGAAAAAGCTTTTGAATGCAACCACTGGTTGATTTGACAGGAGGAGAGTGAAGGTATAAGATTATTTCCGTCATAAAAATAAGCTTTCCAAGAAATGATAAGCGTAAAAAGGAGGTGCCTATGTGAGATTAAAGTAGTGTAAAGGAGGGTTGTCGGAAAAAAATCTTATAACGGGAGGAAAATGTGAGGAAGAAAATATTTTTAATTCCGCTGGTGTTGTTGTTAGCCATTAGCTTGGTTGCTATCGGCTGTGCGGCACCAGCTCCGGCACCGGCACCACCGGTAGCACCACCGGTAGCACCACCGGTAGCACCACCGGTAGCACCACCGGTAGCACCACCGGTAGCACCACCGACACCGCCGCCAGGAGCTGAAGTTTACACGCTCAGGGTGCAGGAAGCCTATCCTGCCGGTCTCTCCGGTTACCGCATCTTCCAGAGGTGGGCAGGGACGCTAGCGGCGATGAGTGACGGGCGTATTGACCTGAAAACTTACCCCGAGGGGGGTATAGTAGCTACCTTTGACGCCTTTGACGCTGCCCAGACCGGTATCCTTGACGGATGGATTAGTTGGCCCCAGTACTGGCCGGGTAAGCATGCTGTATCCGTCTACGCCTCCTCTTATCCCTACGGTCTTGATATGGCGTGGCAGTGGGAGACCTGGTATTACAATCTGGGCGGTATTGAGCTGCTCCGGCAGGATTATCCCCGGTTCAATCAGTACTATGTTGCCCCGATACAGACCGGTCCAAATTATGCCCACTGCATAAAACCCCTCTACACAATGGAAGACTGGAACGGCTTGAAGTGTAGATACCCCGGTGGCATGATTGCCGAAATCTATAAGAAAGCCGGGGCTTCGGTAATTATTCTGCCTGGCGGTGAGATTTACACGGCGATGGCCACGGGCGTTATCGAGTTTGGTGAGTATATCGGGATTGCCATGAACAAGGAGCTTGGTCTGCACGAGGTTGGTAAGTATATTATCGGTCCGGGACAAATGCACCAGCCGGTAGACGTGCAAGCCTTTGTCATGAACTTGGATGCCTGGAACAAGCTGCCCGCCGACCTCCAGAAGATACTTACTATCGGGTCCAGGGACCTGTCCTGGAGCTTGCATACCAATATCATGAGTGCCGACCTGGTTGCTCTTAAGTGGATGGTCGACGTCTACAAGTGTGAGTATTTGGAGCTACCAGCGGCGGAGCGCGCCAAATTCAGAAAGATTTCTGTCGAACTGTGGCAGAAGTGGACCAAGGAAGACCCCATTGCCATAGCGGCGGTAGAATCTCAGATTGTGCTTATGGACGCGGTAGGGCTCCTTGATTACCCTGGGATTAGAGACGAAGTAGAAAAATTCTTCCCCGGCTTACTTGCCAGACTACCACTAGAGGATTTAGTTGTGGAGGACAGCGCAGCAGCCGCTAGGTGAGCTAGAGACAGCAGAATAATGCTGTAAGCGTCTCTCATCTTGACGGCAAGGGATAGATGGCTGAGAAGGCGGGGGAGAGGATGGGAAGCCAATCCCCCGCCTTTTTGGTGGTTAAATAACGTGGGAAAAGAGAGAATTTGACGGCAAAGCCCCAATCACCCGGAAAAGGGAGAGGCAATGGCTAAAGGGCAAAAAAGAGGAAGGGTAGCAGGACGTATATTAGCCGCTAGTTACCAGGTACCGATTAATATATTAGCCGCTACTTACCGGGTACCGATTAATATATTAGCCGCTACTTACCGGGTACCGATTAATATATATCAGCGAATGATTAATGGCTGGAAGGGAATGACCCTTGCCCAAAAAATCGGATGGACGGTAGGTCTCCTATTATTTCTTAGTTACCCGCTAATGGTGTTTGTACATTTTGCCTTCTTAAGGAAAACTTTTTAGACTACCAGAGTACTATATTGCTAGATAAGGGGACATAGTTAGGGTGAAGTTTATTAAGTTTGTATTCTCTGTTATAGAGAGTATTAATGAGTATACGGGAAAGTTTTACGGCGTCTTGGTAGTTGCCTTAGTCCTGATAATGGTGACTGAGGTAACACTGAGGTACGGATTTAACCGGCCGATAATGGGCATTCAGGATGTAGACTGTGCCTACTTTGGTGCTTATTATACCATGGCGGCTGCCTACTGCCTTCTTGCCCACGGGCATGTTAGAGTGGATGTAATCTGGTCAATGTTTTCACCGCGGAATAGAGCCATTATAGACCTGGTTACCTTTCCCGTTTTCGCACTCTGTCTCGGCGGATTTCTCTACACGAGCTGGGTGTTCGGTATGAACTCCACCTGGATAGCAGGTACCGGCTGGAACCTGGAGGTTGACCAATCCCACCTCCGCCTGCCTCTCTACCCGATAAAGTGGACGCTATTCATAGGCTGCGTTATGTTAACCGCTCAAGCATTGATTAAGTTGGTCCGTGACTTAACGCTTGGTGCCACTGGAAAGGAACTAATTTGAACCCGGTACCGATTGAGCTTATTACCGTAGTTATGTTTGGCTCCCTCCTCATACTCCTGCTCATGGGTTTGCCGGTTGCTTTTACCTGCGGTGGTCTGGCGGTGATGTTTATTTTGGTCGCTGCCTGGCAGGGTTGGCTCCCCATGGGGTTTATGAATATGCTTGCCGTCAGGACCTATGGGCTGATGTATCAGTATCTCCTCTTTGCCATCCCCCTGTTTATCTTCCTGGCAAGTATGATGGAGCAGGCTGGTATCATTGAGGAGATGTATGATGCCTTTCAGAAGTGGACAGGTCCGTTGCCCGGTGGGCTGGCATCGGCAACAGTGCTGGCCAGCACCCTCCTGGCAGCGGTAGTTGGCATCATCGGTGCCGCCGTGGTTACCATGGGGCTCATCGCCCTGCCGTCTATGCTCAAGAAGAAATACCAGCCGCGCCTAGCCTGTGGGGCAGTCATGGCAGGGGGAACCCTGGGAATACTTATCCCCCCCAGTATATTGTTTATCATGTATGCCCTGGTAGCCGGGGAATCGTGCGGCAAGCTGTTTGCCGGTGGCATCGGGCCCGGTCTCGTCCTTTCCGCTCTGTATTGTACCTATATAACTATCAGGTGCACCATCAACCCTGAACTCGGTCCGCCCCTCACCAAGGAAGAGAGGAAACAGGTTACCTGGGCAATAAAATTCAAGGGCCTGTTGAGTATAGCCTTCCCCACCATCCTCGTCTTCGCCGTTTTGGGGTCAATCTTCCTTGGCGTGGCTAGCATCACCGAGGCAGCGGCTGTCGGTGGCTTTGGTGCCATGATAGCGGCAGCATTAAAGGGCAAGCTTACCTGGGGGAATTTAAAGACAGCCATGAACCAGACGGTAAAGGTTACCGCTATGGTTTTGTGGGTGTGCTTCGGCGCCGTGGCTCTGGTTACTTTCTACTACGCTGTAGGTGGTGAGATTTTTATACGGGACTTAATATGGGGCTTCGAGCTGGGTAAGTATGGCACCCTAGCCGTAATGATGGGTATCCTCGTCATTCTGGGGATGTTTGTCGACTGGGTAGGCATCCTGTTCCTCTGTGTGCCCATCTTTCTCCCCATAATCATAGACCTGGGCTTTGACCGATTGTGGTTCGGCATCATTTACAATGTCAACATGCAGATAGGTTTCTTGAGCCCGCCTTTTGGTTACGCCCTGTTCTATCTAAAAGGGGTAGCCCCCCCAGAAATAAAGATGACGGAAATCATCAGGGCTGTCTTACCCTTCATCGGTCTTCAGGTGATAGGGCTGGCTATTGTTATCGCCTTTCCGCCAATAGCTATATGGTTACCCAACTGGGTCTTTGCCCCGGGGCGGTTCTTACACTAAAGCCGATTCACCTTTTATTATGGTTTGGTCGGTGATTAACCAGGGTTGGCCGGGTATAGTTATTCAGCTGGCTTTAATACCGATAGTTGTTTGGTTAGTGGGGAAATTTGTCGCCAAAAAAGCTGAGGGTAGATAGCCTCGCATGTACATGCGTTTATTCAGCGAATTCTTGACAAGCAGTGATACCCTGCGGGTATATCAAGGTAACAAATTACTCTTTTCCTCAAATAAGGACAGACTAATACCTCTACTTGAATACATTGATAGGTATGGGCATAACCATAAGCCGGTAGTACTATTCGATAAAGTAATGGGTAATGCCGCTGCTTTACTATCAGTCACCGCTGGTTGCCGCGAGGTTTACAGCCCGCTAGGCAGCCAACTTGCCGTCAAGACGCTAGACCGATATGGCATTAGATATAACCTCACTGAAATTGCACCCTACATTCGAAACCCCAACGGGGAAGACATGTGTCCCATGGAGAAATTATCAGTGAATAAAGAGCCTAAGGAATTCTATGAATTAGTTAGAAAACTATCAACTGCAAGGTAGAGGGATAGTCAGGTAAGTAAAAAGGGAAATATATTATGACGTACACCGAAATTGAGCTTCCTTACGGGAGTTCTTTTCTAAAAGCTAGGATACCGACTAAGAACATAACCTTTGTTCTGAACACGAAATATATAAAAGGTCTTGAGAATGAGAGAGAGGCTATAACCAATAGCCTGAGAGCTCCGATAGGGTGTCCCACCCTTCGCGATTGTATCAATAAGAATGATAAGGTTGTGGTCCTAGCTACCGATAATACCAGGCCATGTCCCGATGATAGGATACTTCCTCCGATATTGGCTGAGTTAGAAGAAAAATTACCCCGAGAGAATATAACGATAATAGTTGCCTGTGGATTGCACCCGCCTTTAGATAAGCAGGAGTTAGTCAAAAAACTGGGTAGAGATATAGTTGAAAACTACAACGTTATGAATCATGACGTTAACCAATGTGTATACATTGGTACGACATCTAGAGGTACCCCCGTGGATATAAATACTAGGGTCGTAGAGGCGGATTTCCGTTTAAGTATCGGGTTTATTGAGCCTCACTGGTTTGCTGGTTTTTCTGGTGGTAGGAAGAGCATAGCGCCAGGTGTATTTAGTGTCAGGGCGGCTTACAAAAACCATAGCTATATAATGTTAGACCATCCACGTTCCATATCTGGGATTATTAAGGGGAATATAGTGCACGAGGATTTGGTGGAACAGGCAAGGATGGCTAAACTCAATTTTATAGTCAACGTGATTCTAAACAAGAACAAGGAAATTACGCATGTAGTGGCTGGGGACCCTATAAAAGCCCATGAGAGGGGGTGTGAGATAGAGAGTGATATTGCTGAGGTTAAAGTGGCTCATAAGGTGGACATTACCATTACCACAAATAACGGAGCTCCACTAGACCTGGATTTGTATCAGACCTGCAAGGGGATGAACACCGCCTCAAAGATAACCCGTGATGGAGGAATCGTAATCATAGCCTCAGCTTGCAGCACCGGTGTTGGTCCGGAATCATTTAGGGAATTGCATGCATCAGTCAGCTCTCCTAAGGAAGTTCTACAGAAAATAAGACGTGAAGAGCCAATAGGTGTTCAATGGCAAAATCAAATTTTAGCCCGCGACCAATTGAGGAATGACTTCTACCTGGTGTCAAATCTGGAAGATAGCGTGGTCAAAGATTTGATGATAACGCCAATCCGTACCATAGAGGAAGGTTTGGAGAAAGCATTTAAGATTCTAGGAAATGATGCTGAAGTCGCGATAATCCCAGAAGGGCCGTTAGTTGTTCCCTTAGCGGAGGATTAAGGTAAGCGGCGATGTCGAGTCCCCGACTGGGGAAGTATGTTATAATGACTTCGGCGACAAGGTAAGATTAGGGCATTATAATTAATCCTACTTTGAAAGCAGGAGGGACAAGAGGCTGATTCCCATGAAAAATATAAAACTTTATACTCCACCTGTTTTCCGCATCATTAGTATGAATATAGCTAAATGGGGGAACCCTCTTGGCTTGAAAAAGAGCGACTGTGCTTCTTGGGCTGATGGTCTTCAACTTCCCACCAAAGGTAAAACCATCCTCTATACCGGTTGTGAATATCAGATGACAGCCTATATCCGCTCTCTAGTAGAGGTTTTGAAAAGGGTGAAGTTCAGGGATACTCTATTCTCCGCGTTTAGTGGACTTCAAACCATCAGTGAAAAGATCGGGGTAGATTTAATGAAGGGCTACACTAAAGTAGTCAGCAGAGAGAGCGAAACTTATAACCGCCTGTTGAGGATGGCTGCGTTAACCCTGAGGAGGTTGGGTGTAGATTTCGCGTACCTTGACGGGGAACTCTACAGTGGGGCTTTGCTTTATGAGTATGGTCTTTTTGATGAGCTAGAGGAGCAGGCGAAGCGGGTAGTAAATCAGTTTAAGGGGGCAGGGGTAACCAAGATAATCGCCCTCACCCCTCATTCAGCTGAAGTCTTTCAGCAGGTGTATCCGAGCTTCATTAGCAACTTTGATTTTGAGGTTGTCCCTTATATCAGCGTTGCAGCTGAGGCTTTAAATAAGCTTGGAACTGAGCTATCTTTGCCGGAACCACTAACTTTGACTCTTCACGACCCTTGCCACCTGGCGAGGGCACTAAAAGTGACCGAAGAGCCCAGGGAGGTTATCCGAGCCATCACCAACCTGGACTTCAGGGAGGTAGCATTAAATAAGGAGTTAACTGGTTGCTGTGGGGCACCTTGTGAAACAATATTTCCTGAACTCTCCGAACTTATAGCCTCCAGCCGTGTTGAAGAGCTCTCAGCTACTGGTGCCGAGGTAGCCGCCACGCTGTGTCCCTTTTGCTATGCAAATCTGAGTAGAGGCGTGGATTTAACCGGCAATAAGTTAAGAATAGTTGACCTTGGCGAGATTGCCTACCAAGCGTTGGAGGTGAGCAATGCCAGAGCCTAAGCAGATATTTGAGGACTATTATGATGAGCTCTTGCATAGCGCTCATGACCGCAATATTTCGTTGGGGCTTTCTCGGTCAGTAAGTGCTTATAGGGCAAACAGAGTCAAGGCTCTGGAGAGGTTTCCGCACACGGTTGAGTTAGCCAAGGAGGTAAGACGTCTCAAGGAAGACTGCGTAGAGCATCTGGATGAACTCGTTCAGAAAGCCTCAGCAACCCTGGAAGAGAACGGGGCAAAGGTATATTACGCAGAGTCAGCAGATGATGCTTTGAAACTTATTGGTGAAATAGTTGGCTCAGGGAAGGTAGTTGTATCAGGGAAAACACTAACCGGGGAAGAAATAGAGCTAAGGCATCACCTTGAAGGTTTGGGGAACGAGTTTTGGGAAACCGATACTGCTCAATTCCTACAGCAGCTTCGTGAAGAAAGACCTATGCATTATGTATATCCGTCTCTTCATGTAACCCGGGAGGAGGTAGCTGGAACCTTGACCAATCTATTGGGTAGAGAGATACCCCCTGATATACCGGTGGAGGTGAGGACGATAAGAGAATTTCTCAGAGGTAAGTATTTTAAAGCCGATGTTGGGATAAGTGGTTGTAATGTCCTGGGTGCAGATACCGGCTCGATTTTCTTGCTTGAGAGCGAGGGTAATATTCGTATGTCAACCACCGTACCACCAGTTCATATCACTTTGGTCGGGATTGAGAAGGTCGTTCCAACCCTTCACGATGCCTTTAATGTAGCGGAGGTACTCTGGCGATACGCCGGGTTTACTATTCCGTTATATGTAAGCTTGATTAGCGGTCCCAGTGGCACGGCAGATATTGAATGCACCTTGATTCATGGTTCCAGCGGTCCAGTAGAGCTTCACGTTATCTTTTTAGACAATGGACGGAGCAGGCTAGCCAAAGACCCCATTCTAAAGGAAGCATTGTACTGCATAAAGTGCGGGGGCTGTCTCTTTGAATGCCCGGTTTTTGAACTAACTGCCGGATATTATGGCGGTGGCGGATACTTTGGCGGTCTGGGTGCTATTTTGACTGCCTATTTTGGTGGTGGCCTTGACAAGGCGGCTCCTATTGCTTACACCTGTCTTAGATGTGGACGCTGTACCGAGGTGTGTCCCCTATCAATAGACTTGTCCAAGCTTATCCCGGAACTAAGACACAGAATTACAGAGATAGCTAGAAGATAAGTATCTCTAGAGAGGGCTTGAAAATAAACTCCCAAAGTGTATACTTTCTATATACCTGGGTATAAAGAGGAAGTTAGAGATGGTGAGCATATTCTTTTTTGAAGATGACTGTGAGGATAAATCCCTTCTGGGAAATAAAGGGGCTAATCTGGTAACTATGACCAGAGTGGGGCTTCCGGTTCCGCCGGGATTTACCATCTCTATCGAAGCTTATAAAGAATATGAGCGCAATGGCAAGCTGCCGCTTGAAGAGATTGAGCAAGCGCTATCCCAACTGGCAAAGCAAACCGGGAAAAAAGTGGGTGAAGACCTATTGGTTTCGGTCCGCTCCTCAGCACCAGTCTCTATGCCGGGAATGATGGATTCGGTGCTCAACCTTGAGGAACCAGCCAAGATAATGGCGGCAGTAAAACGTGTGTTTGATTCCTGGGATAATCGAAGGGCTATCGAATACCGTCGCCTCAACCAGATTCCTCCCGATTTAGGTACTGCAGTTATAGTTCAAGTCATGGTCTTTGGCAATAAAGACAAAAATTCAGGAACCGGGGTAGTCTTCACCCGCAATCCCAGTACTGGCGACAAGGAGCTTTTTGGTGAATACCTAGAGCAGGCTCAAGGTGAAGACCTTGTCGTAGGGAGGAGAACACCTCAACCTATAGAGACGCTTAAACTTCAGCTGCCCGAGGTCTATACCCAACTGGAGGCGGAGGCTGATGCCCTGGAGAGATATTTTCGAGATATACAAGACATTGAGTTTACTGTAGAAGGCGAAAAGCTTTACATTTTGCAAACCAGGGCTGGCAAACGAACTGGGCGGGCAGCAGTGAAAATAGCTGTTGATATGGTTAGGGAAGGGCTAATCTCGCCCGAAGAGGCGATATTGAGGATAACCCCCCAAGACGTGATAGCCATACTGTATAAGCAGATAGAATCACCAGAATTATACCATTCGGTGGCACAAGGCTTGTGTGCAGCTCCAGGTGCTGCCACCGGAAAGGTGATATTTGATTCCCTGGAGGCAGTTTCTCGAGCCAAAATGAATGAAAAGGTAATCTTGGTCAGACCCGAAACCAGTCCTGATGATATCCAAGGCATCAACGCCGCCAAGGGGGTGCTTACCTCACGGGGTGGGCTCACCTCCCACGCTGCCATCGTCACCAGAGCCATGGGCAAACCCTGTGTCTGCGGCGCTGAAGCAATCACCGTAGACCTCGAACAAGATAGGCTAGTGATTGGTGAACTAGTGCTTAGAAAAGGCGATGAAATCACCATTGACGGTGACAACGGTAACATTTATTTAGGGCTTTTACCCCTCCAGGAAACCACGACCACAGCCGAATTAATGGAACTAATGTCTTGGGCAGATAGCTATAAACGGCTGGGGGTGTGGGCTAATGCCGATACCGTAGAAATGATAGCTCAAGCGAAAAACTTTGGTGCTGAGGGGGTTGGTCTGTGTCGCACTGAACGCCAGTTTAATTCCCCCGAGCGCCTATCAGCATTCAGAAAATTCATCCTAGCCAAAACCGCTTCAGAACGCTCAGCAGCAATCAGGCGCCTAGAAAAGCTACAGAAAAAGGACTTTGTCGCTATCTTTAGCGCCTTGGATGGGATGCCGATTATTATTAGGCTCCTTGACCCACCGCTCCACGAATTTTTGCCCTCGGCAGAAGAAACCGACGACCCCGAACTGAAGATGTGGCTAAAGGAATTAGCCGAGGTAAACCCTATGCTGGGTCATCGTGGGGTAAGAGTGGGGGTAACCTCCCCTGAAATTTACCAGATGCAGATTGATGCCATAATGGATGCTAAGTCTGAGGTCGATGCCAATGTCGAGATTATGGTACCCCAGGTTATTGCCGTTGAGGAACTCCTCTGGGTGAAGCAATACGTAAACGAGCCGGCAGTGAAGCTCGGCATAATGATGGAGACGGTAAGGTCGTGTATGTGTGCCGACGAACTAGCTTGTGAGGCTGATTTCTTCTCCTTCGGAACAAACGACCTAACCCAGGCAACCCTTTCCTTCAGCCGTGAAGATGTAGAGAGGAAATTTCTCAATACCTATCTGGAACTCGGTATTCTTCCACATAATCCCTTTCAAATACTGGATATAAAAGGCGTCGGCAGGCTTATGGAAACTGCCGTATCGGGGGCAAGGCGGGAGAAGGAGGCTCTGGAGATAGGCGTTTGCGGAGAGCATGCCGGAGACCCTGAGTCCATCAGGTTCTTCCACCAAATAGGAATTGACTACGTAAGTTGCAGCCCCTTCAGGATACCGGTGGCCAAGCTGGTAGCAGCTCAGGCAGTCCTTGAACAAAAAACAAGCCAGGCAAATCGTTAACTTCTCGCCGATACTAAGGGGTAATAAACAATTTCTACTACTAACCCCACTCAAGCTTTTGGAGCAATGGCACAAAAAAAGGAGGTAATGTGTCACCAATCATACAGACGAGCACACTACTCCAGAATTGTCGAACTCCAGAACTCAGAAAAACCAGAGAAATTTTAATTAGGTTAATAAACAGTGCTATTGAATCGGTAGACCCTTCTTCAGCCATGCGAAAGTGGGCAAAAACTGAAGGAGAAAGGCTTGGAATCGAGGGTTACGAGAAGGTCGTGGTGGTTGGCGGTGGAAAAGCTTGTGCGGCTATGGCAATAGCCTTGGAGCAGAGCCTAGGGGAGCGATTAACTGAAGGCATAATAAACATTCCCCAAGGCACGATGCCCAAGACATCCCCGCGAAAAGTCAAATTCGTAGAGGCGAGTCACCCCATCCCTGACGAACCCGGAATGGAAGGTAGTAGGCGGATGCTGGACCTTGTTGGCGGACTTGGTCAACAGGATGTGGTGATATGCTTGATAAGCGGTGGTGGCTCGGCGCTTATGCCCCTCGCTGCTGAAGGTATAACGCTTAGCGAGTTACAGGAAGTCACGCAACTTTTGTTAAAAAGCGGTGCCACAATTCAAGAGGTCAATGCGGTCAGAAAACATCTGTCCGCAGTAAAGGGGGGGCAATTAGCCAGGGCAGCTTATCCAGCAAGGGTCGTCAGTCTAATCATCTCGGATGTGGTCGGGGATAGATTAGATACAATCGCCAGCGGACCAACTTATCCCGATTCAACTACCTACTCAGATGCCTTATCCGTGCTTAAAAAGTATAAACTTAAGGAAAAGGTGCCACCGAGGATTATTACCCACCTGATAAATGGGGTGAAAGGCGTAATACCCGAGACACCCAAGGTTGGAGAAGAGTGTTTCCGAAATGCCTATTATAAAATTATAGCCAGCAACACGGATGCTCTCGCTGCGGGGGCAGAAGTTGGAAGAGCTCATGGGCTCAACGTTCATATTTTAACCACCACCATGCAAGGTGAGGCATGCGAGGTCGGTGAATACTTGTCTCGTGTCGCCAGGGAGGTATATGAAACTGAAACACCAATCCCAAAGCCAGCTCTCTTGCTTCTTGGAGGCGAAACGACGGTAACTGTGAAGGGTGAAGGTATTGGAGGCCGAAATCAAGAACTCGTACTTAGCACAGCATTGGGAATAGCGGGGTTAAAGACTACGACTATCGTGTCCTTCAGCACGGATGGAATAGACGGTCCAACGGATGCCGCCGGGGCAGTGGCCGATGGTTTCACCATCCAGAGAGCAGAGCAACTCGGACTAGACCCCACCTGTTACCTTGAGAACAACGATTCTTACCATTTCTTCAAAGAGCTTGGGGACCTGCTAATAACTGGGCTTACCGGAACTAACGTAATGGATGTTACTGCCTTAATTGTGAGTTAATTCAAATAGAGATAATAAGCAATTTCTACTACCACCCCTTGTCAACAACCTACGCTTAGACTATACTAAAAATGACAGTCTGAAAGGAGTAGCCATTGAGGGATTGCCTGCATTCCTATATGAAAGTGGGTATCGTCCACTTTATGGCTTTCCCAGATATTAGCCCTGGGTTAGAATTAATTAATAGCATAAAGAGGATTGCTGAAGACGAGTTCTTTGGTAGCATAGAGATTACATCTATCCCCAATGACGCCAGAGCCGATATAGCTGAGTTACTGGAGACGAGTAAGTTAGTAGTCGGTTATCACGCTGGACCAATACTCCTGAGCGAGAAGTTAGACCTTAATAGCTCAAGCCCACAGCAACGTGAATTAGCCATATCTCGGATTAAGTCTGCAGTGGATGAGGCCTACTCCTTAGGCGCAAGGCGGCTTGCTGTTCTCAGTGGACCTACACCTACTGTCGACAAGCGGGAGAAGGCTAAGGAGCTTCTTATTGATTCCCTGCTTCAGATATGTAGTTATGCTGAAAGTAAAGGCAGCCTTGGTATTACCTTGGAAATCTTTGACCGGGACATAGATAAAAGACGCCTTATCGGTTCAACAGAAGACGGGGTGCAGGTTGCCGCAGAAGTGCGAAAGCATTACCCTAGTTTTGGTCTGATGGTAGACTTAAGTCACCTGCCGATGCTGGGGGAGAGTGCTGAGTACGCCCTAAAAAAAGCCAGCAATTACTTAGTTCATGTACATATAGGCAACTGCGTAATTAAAGACAAAAGCCACCCTGCCTACGGAGACAAACACCCACGATTTGGAATTGCCGGCAGTGAGAACGATGTAGTTGAATTGAGGCTGTTCTTGAAGAGTCTATTGGATATTGGGTATATTGGCGAGGGCAAACAGAACGTGGTAGCCTTTGAGGTTAAGCCTCAGAGTGGTGAAAGTTCCGAAGTAGTTATCGCTAACGCCAAACGCACCCTTATGGAGGCGTGGATCAGGCTGTAGGGGCTAGTGCTAAAACGCCCCCTTTTAGTAGCATGCAAATGAGGAGGAACAGATTTGATAAAAGAGAGCTTTATTAAGGAATTAGCTACCATAGTCGGGAGGGAGAATGTTCTGTCTTCCAAGAGAGACTTGATAGCCTATTCCTACGATGCGACCCAGCGCCAAGAGTTGCCAGAGGTTGTTGTTGTTCCGCGTAGCACTGCTGAAGTCTCGGCAGTAGTGGCAGCAGCTCATCGGGAAAGGATGCCGATAGTGCCCCGTGGTGCTGGTACCAACGTATCTGGTGGAACACTGCCTACCAGAGCTGGGCTTGTCCTCGGGGTAAGCCGAATGAACAAGATTCTGGCTATGGACACGGCAAACCGAAGGGCTGTTGTTGAGCCTGGGGCGGTCAATCTGGACTTGCAGGATGCTTTGGCACCGTTAGGCTATATCTATCCCCCTGACCCGGCTAGCCAGAAGAGCTGCACCTTGGGGGGGAACATCGGGGAGAATGCCGGTGGTCCACTTTGTTTAAAGTATGGAGTAACTTCAAAGTACGTCACCGGGATGGAGGTTGTTTTACCTTCCGGAGAGGTAGTTGACTTCGGCGGGTATGTTGAGGATATCCCTGGCTACGATTTTAGGGGTTTGCTCATTGGCTCAGAGGGAACACTGGGGGTTGCCACAAAATTAGTGCTACACATTGTCCCCAAAGCTGAGGCTGCCCGGACAATGCTGGCTATCTTTGACACTCTAGACGATGCCAGTCAAGCCGTTTCTGACATTATAAGCGTTGGCATTATTCCTGCGGCTCTGGAGCTAATGGATAAAGCAATGTGTGAGGTTATTGAACAAGGCATAAAAGCCGGCTACCCAACGGACGCTGAAGGGGTGCTTCTCATTCAAGTCATGGGGTTAGCCGATAGTCTAGATAGGCAGGTCAAAGCTATATCAGAGATATGCCAGAGAAATAAGGTGCGTGAGTTGCGCCTTGCTCAAACGGTTGCTGAAACGGATGCCATCTGGAAAGGTCGTAAGGGGGCTTTCGGTTCTGTAGCCAGAATATGTCCTCCCTACCTGGTAAACGATGGGACAGTGCCCCGAAATAAACTGGCGGAAGCGCTGCGTAGGGTAAAAGAGCTTTCAGAAAAGTATCATCTAGCAATCCCTAATGTAGCTCATGCTGGTGACGGTAACCTCCATCCTTTAATTATGTTTGATAAAAACAACCCAGATGAAACCGCTGCGGCGAAAAAAGCCGGGGAGGAAGTCCTTGATATCTGCATTGCTCTAGGTGGCACCATTAGTGGTGAGCACGGAGTCGGTGCGGAAAAGCTAGACGCTATGCGCCGTCTGTTTAGCCCAGCTGACCTAGCCACCATGCGCAAGGTAAAGCAGGTCTTTGACCCCGATAACATCTTAAACCCGGGGAAGCTGATTCCCCCTGAAGAGGAAGGTGTCCCGGCAAAAGAGAAGGCTGTTCCTAAAAAGGGACAAACTCTCCAGCAGAGACTTGCCGAAATAGTTGGTCCCGAGAATGTGAAGACGGGAGACAAAGAGACGGCAGCCTATGAGGTAGATGGGCTGGTGCCTAACACCGTTGTCTTTGCTTCCACCACCGAGCAGGTATCACAAATTATTAAGGCAGGAAATCAGTCTCGGACGCCCATCATTCCCTGGGGGAGTGGCACGAAACAACAGGTTGGTCCCTGCCTTTCGGCGGCTGATATAGTTCTCTGTCTAAAGCCTATGAATCGAATTGTAGACCTTGACGAGGGTAATTTCACCATTCAGGTAGAGGCGGGCATGGTCAACAGTGAACTTCAAAGACAGCTTGCCGAACACAAATTCTTCTTTCCTCTTGACCCGCTTTTTATGGAGACGTCAACTATTGGTGGAGAACTGGCAGCCAATGCTAACGGACCATTACGGTTTGAGTACGGGACGGCTCGTGACTTAGTTTTGGGGCTAACAGTAGTCACCCCCACCGGGGATATCATCCATCCCGGCGGGAAAACAATGAAAAACGTTGCTGGTCTAGACTTGTGTAAGATGTTCATCGGTTCGTGGGGTACCTTAGGGATTATTACTGAAGCGGTTCTACGGCTATTTCCACCGCCAGAGGCCAGTAAGAGCCAGTGGTTAACCTTCTCTAACATTGATGATGCCTTCCGGTTAGTAAACCAGGTCTTGAATTCAGTCTTAACCCCCACTTCAATTGAGCTGATAGACTGGATAGCTGGCCGCAACTTAGGATATAGCTCACGCTTGGAGGAGGGTGAGGTATTGCTAATAGTTAATACTGAGGGAGACAGCGAGTCAGTTAACCGGCACTTGAAAGAAATCAACATTTTAGCTGAGACGAACAAGGCACGTCATATTGTTACCATGGAGGGTGAGGAGGCAACCCGGGCTTGGAATGCTTATCGTGGGGTACATCAGTCGCTTCTGAGTACGGTTCCATCGACCATTCAGGGGAAGGCTTGTGTGCCCATTAGCAAGTTGGGGGATATGTTTAAAGCGGTAAAGGAAGTCGCTGACAGATACAGCGTGGGAATAGGTGTTATGGCACATTGTGGTAATGGCATCCTCTATCCCTATGTTGCTGCCGGAAATGCTGATGCAGCCCGCATTATAGGTGCTTTGAGACAAGCCGCAGAAGGCTTGGGAGGACACTTTACTGTTGAGGCTGCCCCACTTCAGGTCAGAAAAAATGTTGACGTCTGGCCTTACCGAAGCGATTACACATTGATGAAACGACTGAAAACACAACTTGACCCCAACAACATTCTTAACCCGGGTAGAGTAGTCGGAGGTGTATATTAGATATGTCAACAGAGTCAAGAGAAAAAGCTGAGGCTTCACTACGCGAGGCTTTACTGCGGTGCAATAAATGCGGGTTTTGTCTAGCTCATTGTCCTATCTATAAGGTTACCGGTGTGGAATGGACAGCGGCTAGGGGACGCATTGCCCTGATTAGTAGTGCCTTGCTTGACGACCAATTGGAGATTAGTGAGATTAAAGACCCCGTGTTCAACTGTCTAACCTGTAACGCTTGCGTTGACGACTGCCCCGGCGGGGTGACGACGGCGGACATTATCTTTGGCACTAGAGAAGAGATGCTCAAGCGGCAGGGACAGCCCTGGGTGCAAAAGCTGCTCTTTCAAAAGGTATTAGCAAACCCATCCCTTGTGCACACAGCGTCCAAATTCCTGAGGTTGGCCGATGTAGCTGGCTTGCGGACAGCAGCGAGAAAGACCGGTCTGACGAAATTAATAGGAGACATAGGCAAAGCTGAAGTCATAGTGCCCAAAGTGCCTCCCAGTGGGGGGCTAGATACCATCGCCCGTCTTGCAAAAAAGGTTGAAAATCCCAAGTATAGGGTGGCTTACTTTGCCGGGTGCCATGCCCCTAATTTTGCCCCTGAGGTGGCAGCAGCTACGATACGCGTATTGAATAGACACCAAGTCGATGTTACCGTACCTGAATTTGTGTGCTGTGGATTACCAGCTATTGGTTATGGGGACATGCCATCAGCACGAAGCCTAGCCCACACCAACATTGACATTGCTAGCAAATTGAACGTGGACGCAATTGTCACTCCATGTGCCAGCTGTAGCTCTTTCTTAAAGGACTATGCCAAACTTCTGGCTGATGAGCCTGAGTGGTCGGAGAAAGCCAAGGATTTTTCTTCTAAGGTGAAGGATATAAGCGAGTTCCTGATTGATATTGGGCTGGTCACTGAGATGGGCACCGTCAGGAAGAGAGTCACCTATCATGACCCATGCCATTTAGTTCGCTACCAGAAAATAAAGGAGCAGCCACGCACCATATTAAAGAGTATTCCGGGGGTGGAGTTCATTGAGCTGGGGGAGGCAGATATGTGTTGTGGAGCAGCCGGAACCTATGCCTTTACGCATTACGACCTGTCCCAGGAGGTGCTGGCTCGGAAAATGGGTAATGTAGAGAAAACAGGGGCTGACATACTGGTATCAAGCTGCCCGGCTTGTGTCATGCAGCTTTCGTCTGGAGTAAGCCAACAGAAAATGCCGGTGCGTGTTATGGAGCTTGTCGAGTTGCTCGACCATGCCTATCAGACGGCCAAAGATGTTCACTAAACAAACTCAGCCCATCTATTATGAGCAAAATTCCGGCTAATGCTAGCCTTATGTTATCTTTTTCAAGCTGACTTTACTAAAATGCAGTGATACATTGATAATGGATTAAAGGTGTGGTTGTCAGCGTGGTGACCACGATAAAGCCAATGGCTAATGGTGGCGGGGTAAGTTTACTAAGCGCAAGGGTCTTTTAATAAAGATTATTTAGCAACCTATCCCCCTGACCCCCCTTCCCTTAGCAAAGGAAGGGGGATAAACCCCGTTAGGAACTCTAACCGGGTAAAGGGGGTGAGGTCAATAAACAATCTCTTTTAATAAGCAAGGGTGGAAGAAAATGGCAAAACCTAAGGTTTTTGTTACTCGGAAGATAGCCCAAGAGGCGCTGGATATGATTGCCGGTGCTGCCGAAATGGAAGTATGGGAGGGTGAGTTACCCCCGCCACGCGATGTGCTCATAAACAAGGTCAAAGGTATTGAAGGATTGCTCTCGCTTCTCACCGAGACGGTTGACACGGACTTAATGGAAGCAGCCCCAAGACTAAGAGTAGTAAGTAACATGGCTGTTGGTTACGAAAACATTGATGTCCCGGCAGCGACAAGTCGTGGCATCGTTGTCGGGAACACCCCAGGGGTGCTAACTGAGACTACAGCCGACTTCACTTTTGCCCTACTCTTGGCAGCGGCAAGGCGTGTAGTTGAGGGAGACGCCTACACTAGAAAAGGACGGTGGAAAACCTGGGGTCCTATGGCAATGTTAGGGCACGATGTTCATCACGCCAGCCTAGGGATTGTAGGCCTCGGCCGCATTGGCATAGCGGTAGCCAAACGCGCCAAAGGGTTCAATATGCAGGTGCTATATTACGACCAAGCGCGAAGGCTACAGGAAGAGAAAGAGCTTGGTGTCAAATACGTCTCTAACCTGTTGGAACTACTCTCAAGCGCAGATTTTATAACTCTGCATGTGCCGCTTACTGCTGAGACCCACCATCTGATTAGCACTGCCGAGCTTGCAGCAATGAAGCCAACGGCAATCCTGATTAATACTTCTCGCGGTCCTGTAGTCGACCAGAAAGCCCTTTACCAAGCACTCAAGTCACGCCAGATTTTTGCTACCGCACTGGATGTGACCGAGGTTGAGCCAATCCCGCCTGACGACCCACTACTAACCTTGGACAATATAATTATTGTTCCTCACATTGCCAGTGCTAGCGTCATTACCAGAACGAAGATGGCTACCTTGGCTGCGGCAAACCTTATCGCTGGGTTGCGGGGTGAAATACCCCCCCACTGTGTTAATCCCGAGGCGATGAAACAAAAAGGCTAACAATTTTGGTAAGCCAGAAAATAAAGAATTAAGAAAAGGGAAGAAACCATGACAAAGAAAATAGGATTCATTGGTCTTGGCACTATGGGTAAACCTATGGCAAAGAACTTACTCTCAGCAGGATATTCCCTTGTCGTCTACAACCGGAGCAAAGGCGCAGTTAGGGAACTGGAAGAATCTGGGGCAAGAGGGGCTAACTCGGCCAAAGAGGTGGCAAGCCAAACAGACGTCGTTATCACTATGCTACCCGACTCTGCTGATGTTTCGCAGGTTATTCTAGGTCCAGCAGGAGTAATTGAAGGCACAAAACAAGGCAATATAATTATTGATATGAGTACAATCGCCTACAAAGCGACCAGGGAAATAGCGGCTGAGGTTGAAGCTAGAGGTGTGGAGATGCTCGATGCCCCGGTTAGTGGCGGAGAGCGGGGGGCTATAGATGGAACGCTGTCTATAATGGTTGGGGGTAAGAGGGAAGTATTCGAAAACTGTCTGGATATCTTCAACGCTATGGGCAAGAACATTGTTCATGTAGGCGATATTGGTGCCGGGCAGGTGGTAAAAGCTTGTAATCAAATAGTTACCGGTTTAACTCTCGCAGCTGTAGCCGAGGCACTAGTATTGGGAACAAAAGCCGGTGTTGACCCCAAATTGATAGTGGAGGCAATAACTCCCGGTGCGGCTAGATGCTGGATGCTAGAGGTGAAAGCTCCAACTATGCTGAAAAGGGACTTCCGTCCCACCTTCAAGCTCAAGCTGCATCACAAGGATTTAAGAATTGCTTTGGATATTGGCAACGATTTTGGTGTCCCCCTCCCGGTCACTAGCCTACTCTATCAAATCTTTAGTGCCCTTAAGGTGGCGGGAAAGGGAGATTATGACCACTCAAGCATCATTACCTTCATCGAGGACCTGGCTGGCATTCAGGTAAGCAGTCGAGATGAGTGAATCTGGGGCAGTCAGAGCTTCTCCTGGATGAGAACAAACTTGTTGGGTTCTCTTTTTCTCTTCATACCTCGAGAAATTGAGCTGGCTAGTGGTTAGGCTACCATCCGGTTATCATTTGCCCTGGTAGCCAGAGGATTATCTGTGGGAAGGTGATGAATAGGCCGAGGCCAACCATTACCAGCACAACGAAGGGGATTACCCCACGGATTATGTCAGCCATAGTTACTCCCAACTCTGGCGCCGCGGTACCTTTGCAAACGAATATAGACATAGCCAAGGGAGGAGTCATAAAGGCCATTTGCAGGTTAATGCATACCATCATGCCGAACCATAGCGGGTCAAACCCCAGAGCGACAACAATGGGCGTTATTATGGGAACTATGATGAAGACAATCCCTATCCATTCGATAAACATGCCTAACATCAAAACGATGAGCATTACAACGGCAAAGGCACCCCAGCGCCCGAAGGGGGCGCTCAGGATGGCATCTGTTACCACCTCTCCGCCACCAGCGCTCATAAATATTCCGACGAAGGCGTAACAAAGGCATCCTATCAGGAGCACAAAGGCGCTTACTCTCAGCGTCTCCAGCCCAACATATTTAAGGAGTCCCCAGCTAAATTTTCGGTAGGCCATACTCAAGAGGATGGCAGCCAGGCTCCCCACGGCTGCCGCCTCGGTGGGAGGGGCTATCCCAAAAAAGATAGTCCCGAGGACAGCCAGGATAAGTGCCACCGGGGGGACTAGAGCGGTAAGGAGTTTGGTCGTTTTCTTGATAAAGGGGACTCTCCTTTCTTCAATGGGAATAGGAGGAGCTATCTTTGGCTGGAGAAAACATCGTATTATAATGTAGCTATTATATAGACCTGAAAGGACAAGCCCGGGGAAAATAGCCGCCATAAGCATCTTTGCCACCGATATCCCGGCCATTGGTCCGTAAACAACCAGCATAATACTGGGCGGGATGAGGATACCCAGGGTTCCGCCAGCAACAACTGAGCCAGAGGCTAAAGCCTTATCATAGCCCCTCTTGATCATGGGGGCAAGTGCGATGAGAGTCAGTATGGTAACGGCAGCGGTAATAACCCCCAAACAGGCAGCAAGGATAGTGCCAAATACCACGGTGGTTATCGCCAGACCACCTCTAAACCCACCAAGCCACAGGTATAATGCCTCATATAGTCCTTCGGCTATCCCCGAGCGCTGGAGCACAACTCCCATAAAGGTGAAGAGGGGAACAGCCAGAAAGGGGTAGTTCAGCGCCAGTGAATAGACGCGAGTGTACATTATTTCAAGTGCCGTGTCCCCGAATACTAGATAGCCCACTATTAACCCCACACTCCCTACCACCAGAGCTATGGGGAAACCGGTGGCAACGACAAGCACCAGGATACCACCCAGCATTATTATGGTGATGATCCCTGGACTTAATTCAATCAAGCGCTTTATTCCTTATAACGAAATATAGGTCACGAATGAATTGAGCCAGACCTTGAAGGGCAAAAAGACATATTCCTACAGCAAATACTGTTCTAAATGGGGCGGCTGGTGGATACCAATAGCTCTCAATCATTACCTCCCCAATTGACCAAGCCCTCAACATCCATGAAATAGAAGTTTTCACCAGGATGGCCATTAATGGGAAAAAGAATATTGCAGAAGCAATGAGGTCGCTAATCGCTTTCCCTCTTGGTGAGAGGTGAGTATAAAGAATATCTACTCTGACATGCGACTTGCGCAAATGGTCATATGCCCAGCCGATGACATAGATTGTGCCTCCCAGCATGCACGAGGTCTCATATGCCCATACTGTAGGGGCATTGAAGACATATCTCAGTATGACGTCATATGTCCCCACCAAAACCAAGGCTAAGCAAAGCCAGCCTGCTGACGACCCTGCCCGCTGGTTTATGGAATCAATGACCCTAAGTATGGTTCTCATAGTTCATAAGTCGGATAGTCGACTGCCCCGAGAGACTCGAGGCAGTCGACTAAACCTGGGGACTGCCTAGTAATTAGAGAGTAACCAACGCACTAACGAGAGCTGCTTGTTCACCGTAAGCCTTCTTAAAGGCACGCATGGATTCTACTATCTCGCGGTAGATAGGCGGCTCCGTAGCAGCTTCGCCATCGAAGTACTTTTTGGCTTCTTCCAGCAGGGCGCGTTCCACATCCTCAGGGAGATGGTAGACTTCACAGCCGTAGTCTATGAACTTCGTTGTCGCTGCAATATCCATATACACCAGGTACTCTTGCTCTGCCTGCGTCCACTTGTCCATCTCGTCCTGCACCAGTCGCTTGAGGTCGGCGGGAAGCTCCGCCCAGGCATCCTTGTTTACATAGAAACACTGGGGGTCGCTGGGAGCCCGGGTTTCAGAATAGATAACATACTTGGCTATTTCCTGGAAGGCCATATCCCAGTTTAGCGCTGGAGTGGAGTATTCAAAAGCGTCGATCACTCCCGTTTGCATAGCTTCAACGATTTCCCCACCAGGCAACAGGACTACTGAGGCGCCCATGTTGGTTAGGATTGCCCCACCAACACCTGCAGTGCGCATCTTTAATCCCTTGATGTCGTCTACTGAGCGTATGGCAACGGTGGAGTGACCCCATACCTCCGCCGGCAGGGGAGCCAATGCACCGGGCATGGTCATTGCATTGAAATCCCCCAACATCTTATTCATTAGATCAGCGCCACCCCCGTAGTTGAACCACACCCGTAAACACTCGCCAGGCAGCCCACCCGGTCTGGAACTGATAAGACCGGCCGCTGCCCACTTATCCATGTTATACATGGGGCAAGTATAACAGGCCTGAAGGGTGCCCTTATCTACTGCGTCAAGCTCCTTCGTTGCTGGGGCGACAGAACCACCAACAAAGCCCTTGATAACTAATCGCCCGCCGCTCGCCTCGGTAACAGCCTCAGCCCACCTGTCATGATACACCTGGGATTTGTCGGCAGCAGGACCATGGCCCGAGGTCTTCCAAGTAATTACCTCTACCTCTGGTGCCGGTGCCGGGGCAGGAGCTGGTGCCGGTGCCGCACAACCGATAGCAACCAAGCTGATAGCTAACAAGAACGCCAAAGGAATTAGCAATGTTTTCCTTTTCACTTTTTCCTCCTCCATAAGATTTTTCAGGTAGCACTTCCTTCTGATGCATTACATTTCACATAGCCACCTCCTTTTTACGCTTATTATTTCTTGGAAACGCTTCTCCTTTTTATGCCAAAATAATTCTACACCTTTCCCTGCTTTTGTCAACACAAGATTGTGTAATTTAGTTGGCGGACGGTTTAAATTCCCGAATGTCCATCAAAACCTCCGCTACTTCTACTTTTACCCCGTCAGATGGACAATGCCAACCGCAATGGGTGGGCTTCACCGTTGACACTGAAAGGTAAGCCAAGTATAATCCACGATAGAGAGTGGGTAAGGAATTACCGCCTTTTCGTTATTTGTCTTCTATGAGACCAATTATGGAAAGTCCCGCGCGGGGTTCATTCTATGCAAGAAGTTTTTAATAAATACATAAATTACCTTGAGGTGGAGCGGAATGCTTCAGCCTATACCATCCGTAACTATACTACTGATTTGCTAGGCTTCTTTCAGTTTCTTAGAAATAAGAAGATTAGTTCGCTAAAAGAGGTAGATAAGCATGTTTTGCGTGATTACTTGTCCCATCTTATGGAGCAGGGCTTTGTTAAGGCAAGTATTGCCCGTAAGCTGTCGGCCATTCGCTCTCTCTATCGCTACTTACTACGGGAAGAAATAATATCTGCAAGCCCGGTAGCCACTACCTCCTCACCCAAGCTGGATAAGCGCTTACCCTCATTTCTTACTACAGAAGAGGTAGAGCAACTTCTGGAAGCCCCTGATTTATCCACGCCACAGGGGCAGCGTGACCGGGCTTTAATAGAATTACTTTATGCCTCCGGTCTTAGAGTAAGTGAACTGGTAAGCCTAAACCTAGAGCAAGTTAATCTCAACACTAATGAAATTCGTGTCTGGGGGAAGGGCTCTAAGGAGCGAGTGGTTTTAATGGGTAAGCCAGCAGCCAGGGCATTGCGCACTTACCTTAGCCAGAGTAGACCTAAGCTCTTGGGGAAAAAAAGGGGTAACGCTCTGTTCCTTAATCGCTATGGGGAGCGCCTCATAGAGCGAAGAGTGCAAAGAATTATAGAGACATATGCTAACATAGCTGGTATAGGGAAGAGGGTTTACCCTCATATGTTGCGTCATACCTTCGCCACCCATTTGCTTGATGGAGGGGCCGACTTAAGAGTAGTCCAGGAGCTTCTAGGTCATGTTAACCTATCCTCTACCCAGATTTATACTCATGTGACCCGAAGCCAGGCAAGAAAGGTATATTTATCGGCTCACCCCATGGCACAGGAAAAGGGTAACGAGCTTGAAAATAGGTAATAGACTGCAAAAGTTGCGCCAAAAATTAGCCGAGAAGGAGATTGATGCTATCTTTATCTCACAACCTGAGAACAGATATTACCTTTCCGGCTTTGATGGTTCGTCAGGTTATTTGTTGATTACACCGCAAAATACAATTTTAGCTACTGACTTTCGCTATATAGAGCAAGCCAAAAGACAAGCCCCTGACTATGAGATTTTTCAGATTTCTACTGATATAGCCGATTGGTTTCCCGGACTGGTAGCTGAGTTAAACTTGAGGAAGTTAGGATTCGAAGCCGGAGATATTACCTTTGCTATATACCAACAGCTTACCGACGCCCTGAATAGAGTTGGGGCCAAACTCAGGCTTGTCCCTACAAATGGATTGGTGGAATACCTTCGGGCGATAAAAGAACCCAAGGAAATTGAGCTTATTACTAAAGCTGTAGATATAACTGATAATGCTTTTGAATATATTGAAGATGTGATTCATATTGGTATGAGTGAAAAGGAAGTAGCCTGGGAGATAGAGAAATTCCTGCGAGAGAAAGGTAGTGAGCCGATACCCTTTGATATTATTGTTGCCGCTGGTTCAAATTCTGCCCTACCCCACATTAAACCCTCACCGCATGCCATCCATCCTGGTGAGCCGGTGTTGATTGATATAGGAGCCAGGGTTGAAGGTTACTCCAGTAACCTGAGCCGCACTATTTGCCTTGGCACTCCCGATGATACCTTCAACAAGGTATATGATACTGTTCTTGGAGCCCAGCTTACAGCAATAGCTGCAATTAAGAACGGTATGACCGGCGGCGAAATTGACAATTTAGCTAGGATGGTTATCAAGCAGGCTGGTTTTGGCGAAGCCTTTGGGCATGGTTTGGGGCATGGCATAGGGCTAGCCCCACATGAACTGCCACGCCTTGGTCCAAATTCATCAGAGCATCTTGCCGACGGCATGGTATTTACTATTGAGCCCGGTATCTATCTTGCCGGTTGGGGAGGATTGAGGATTGAGGATGTAGTAGTAATGGAAAGTGGTAAAATCAGGGTGATTTCAAAAGCCAGGAAATAAATAGTATCGGGGTTTGACATGATAAGTGGTAGTGAGCTAAGAAAAGGAATCATTATTGAACTAGAAGATAAGCTGTATCAGGTTGTTGACTACCAGCATATCAAGATGAAGCGAACTGCTTTGGCTCGGGTAAAGCTTCGTGATATTCACGCTGGTCACACTATTGAGCGAACCTTCCAGTCCGATGAGAAGTTCACTCGGGCACGGCTTGACTATCGCAGCATGCAGTACCTCTATAATGATGGTGATTTATATTATTTTATGGATGAGGAAACCTTCGAGCAGATGCCCATCACTGCCAGCCAACTAGGTGATGCCATTAACTATCTAAAAGAAGGCATGTCTCTACAGGTATCAAGCTACAAGGGTGAACTGGTAGGTGTGGAGCTACCCATTACTGTTGAGCTTCAGGTAATTGATACCGGTCCTGCTTTTAAAGGTGATACGGCAACCGCCGGTAATAAACCAGCCAAGCTAGAAACCGGTATTACCATCCAGGTTCCTCTGTTTATTAATAGCGGAGATGCTATCAAGATTGACACTCGTAGCGGTAGCTATTTAGAGAGGGTCGGTTGAGGTTGACTAAATTGCTGAAGGCTGACCTTCATATTCACACTGAATATTCAATAGATTGCAATATGCCTCTGGAGAAAATAATTAATCGCTGTCTGGAGACCGGGGTAAACTGCATTGCCATAGCCGACCATGGCACTATTGAGGGTGCATTAAAGATGCAAACTATAGCCCCCTTCCCGGTAATTGTAGCTGAGGAGATTCTAACTCCACATGGCGAGATAATGGGTATGTTCCTTAAAGATGGCATACCCAGCGGTCTGTCTGTCAGTGAGACCATATTTCGCATCAAAACTCAAGGTGCTCTGGTATGTATACCGCACCCCTTTGATATATTCAGGCAATTGGCGGTAAAGGCTAAGGTAGTAGAGGAAATAGTAGACCAAATTGATGTCATAGAAGTATTTAACTCAAGAACCCTTTTCCAATCTTCAGCTAAGGCTCAAATCTTTGCTCAAAAGTATGATATCCCTGGAAGTGCCGGCAGTGATGCCCATACCCTTAGTGAAATAGGTAAAGCCTATGTAGAGATGCCAGAATTTAATGGCAGGGATGACTTTCTAAACGCTTTAGTAAAGGCTAAGATTTGCGGACAAAAGACAAACCCCTTGGTTCATTTTGGCAGCGCTTGGACAAGGTTAAAAAAACGGTTGTGATGGATAGTGGTGATGTATCAGCTTGGCTGGTTTTCTACAGGTAGAGATAAGGCAGCCAGAGACCTCTTAACAGCGGTGAACAGCAGTATCACGCTGGGTGAGCTTGAGGCTGAAATAGCTTTCGTTTTCACTAACCGTGAGCGTGGTGAGTCAAGAGAGAGTGATTTATTCCTCAAACTGGCTGAGAATTATCATATCCCTCTTATCTGCTTTTCTTACCAAAAGTTTAAAGCTGGGAAAGCCACCCCTAGTACCAGCCAAGAGGGAGCTTTACCTCCTTGGCGATTTGACTATGATAGAGAAGTGATGAATCGGTTACAAGGCTTTCATCCTGACTTGTGTGTGCTTGCCGGTTATATGCTAATTGTTAGCGAGGAGATGTGCCAGAGATATAATATGATTAACCTTCACCCAGCAGCTCCAGGTGGACCCAAAGGAACCTGGCAGGAGGTAATCTGGCAATTAATTGATAGTAAGGCTCAGGAAACAGGGGTAATGATGCATCTGGTGACGCCGGAGCTGGACAAGGGACCACCGGTAACCTATTGCACCTTCCCTATTAGAGGTAAACCGTTTGATAAATATTGGCGGGGATTAGAAAAGTTACAACCAAATAGTTCCAGAAGGCATGATGGAAAGAATTCCTTGTTTAGGCTCATTCGCAAATATGGGCTGGCTAGAGAATTTCCACTAATAATATCTACTTTGAAGGCTTTTAGCCAGGGCAAGGTCAGGATAGCAGCAGGGAAAGTCGTTGATATTGATGGCAGACCAATTAACGGGTATAATATGACCAACGAGATTGATAAGCTGGTAGAACGGGCAATTCTATAATGAACTTTATTTGCTTTGACCTAGAAGGACCGCTGTCACCCCAGGACAATGGCTATGAGTTAATGAAGCTTATCCCTGATGGGGATAAGCTCTTTGAGGTTATCAGTCGCTATGATGACCTGCTGACACTGCAGAAAAAGAAGGACTATGAGCCCGGGGATACTCTAGCTTTGATAGTGCCTTTTCTTCTACATGCGAAAATATCACAAACTGAAATGGAATTGATCTCAAGTAAAGCAACCTTAATTGACGGTGCCAAAGAGTTTATTACTGAACTCAGGCTTAGGGGATGGTGGGTTGGTGATATTACCACATGCTATCAACATTATGGATATCCTATTACTGAAAGAATTGGTATCCTGCCATGGAATGTAGCGTGTACACGATTTCCATCTTTGGATTACTTCAGAGAAATAATAAAGGAAGATGATCTCTCTATAGTTGAGCAGGTGGAAAAAGAAATTGTAACATTAGAACCTAAGAGGGACGACGAAAAGATTCTGGAGAGGTTAGACATGTTCTTTAACAGGGAATTAGCTGGCAATGTACTAGGTGCGGTTATGAAATTAGTTCGACCTTTGGGTGGACTAAGAAAAGTAAGAGAGTTGAGACGATTTGCGAAGCGTGATGGATTCAAATTAAACCAAGTGATAGTTGTAGGAGACAGCATTACTGATTCAAAAATGCTGGAGGCAGTTAAGAAAGAGAGTGGTATTGCGGTGGCATTCAACGCTAATGAATATGCACTGAGGTGTGCAAATGTAGGTCTAGCTTCAACAAATTTAGGTGACTTACGCTTAGTTGCTGAAGCTTGGGAAAAGGGAGGTAAGAAGGAGGTAGAAGAAGTGGTCAAGGAAAAAGAGAAGGAGGGAGGGTTAGGGAATAGAAATTATTTCCATTGGCTCGCTAATCGAAGGAACTTTGAGAAACCTCTAGCTGTTCACAAGAGAATAAGGGATCTCGTCAGAGAGGAGGCAGCCAAGCTGGGTTAGCCTTATTGATATGGCAGTCGTTTATCAGGGGAAGATTGCACAGGAGGGGATCCTTCAGAGTCATGCTTCCCCTTCTTCTTTGAAAGAGAAGGATTAAGGGGATGAGATATATGAACAACTTTATTTGCCTTAGCCTTGAAGGACCGCTATCACCTCAGGATAATGCCTATGAGCTGATGAAGCTTTTCCCTAACGGGGACAAGATTTTTGAGGTTATCAGCCGTTATGATGACTTGCTAACATTAGAAGAAAGGGAAGGCTATGAGCCCGGGGATACGCTAGCTCTTATAGTGCCCTTCCTTGTGCTCCACAATATTTCAGAGGATAATATCACCACTTTAGCTACTGAAGCTAGTTTTACCGGTGGCGCAGCTAAACTTATCTCCTGGCTCGAGTATAATGGCTGGCGGGTATTTTGTATTAGCACCACCTATGAACAATACGCCATTCACATTACCCAAAAATTAGGTATTTACGCCCATAATGTGGCTTGCACCCCATTCCCTCTGGATAAACTTCGCATAACATTATGTAAAGAAGACTCTACCCTACTGCAACAGACTGAACAAGATATCCTGACAATGAGCCCTATTGCTGATGATGACAGGATCAAGCAAAGCTTAGACTATTTCTTCTGGGAGAAACTACCGACTACTGACCTAGGGGAAGCAATAAGAGGGGTAAAGCCAATAGGCGGACGGCGTAAAGTAGCTGCCCTAAACAAATTTGCTGAGAAATATGGCCAGCCATTATCTAAGTGGGTAGTGATAGGTGATAGCATTACCGATTTCAGAATGCTCCAGGCAGTGGAGGCGGAGGGAGGGTTAGCCATTGCTTTCAATGCTAATGAGTATGCCCTACCCTACTCAACTATGAGCTTGGCTTCCACTTTTATCAGTGACCTGACTGAGGTGCTGCCAGCCTGGCAAAGGGGTTATCGAAGAGAAGCGGAGAAAGTAGTTAAAGAGAAGGAAAAAATTGGGGGCGCAGAGGACAGGGGTTACTTTCATTGGCTATCTGGTAGGAAAAATATAGATGAAATCATCAAGGTTCATAAGCGAATAAGGCGGTTGGTGAGAGAGGAAGCGGGCAAGCTAGGCTGAGCTTTATCAATGGGAGTTTTAGAGGGGCTCAAATGAACATCGAAGTAGTTGGGCTTGGGGCGCTGAATATAGACCACATATATCAAATAGAGCGCATCCTTGATGACGGGGAGGCAGTAGTCAACGAGTCAAAATCATTTCCCGGTGGCTCAGCCGCCAACACCATTTATGGCTTAGCCAAGCTTGGGGTGGGCACTGGCTTTGTTGGCGTTGTTGGTGATGATGCTGAAGGCAAAATATTGGTGCAGGACTTTCAAAAAGTCGGGGTAGATACTAGCCAAATCAAGGTAAAGCCTGATGCCAAAACAGGCTCAGTATTGTGCCTTAGCGATAAGCTTGGCAGGCGCTCTCTCTACGTCTCACCCGAGGCTAATAGCTTACTAGCTATAGATGACCTGGATTTGACCTACATAAATCAGGCAGGATTGCTTCATCTCTCTTCCTTTGCTGATGATAGGCAGTTCAAAATATTACTGGAGCTAATAAATAGGTTGGATTTATTGACTAAGATTAGTTTTGCACCCGGGGCACTATATGCTAGTAAAGGGCTTAAGGCTCTTACCCCAATATTAGACAGGACTCACGTTATTTTTATTAATCAGGATGAAATACGGCAATTGACCGGTAAGGATGTTACAGCTGGAACCGAAACCTGCCTTGAGCAAGGCTGCCATATTGTTGCCGTTACTTTGGGTAAAGGAACGAAGCTAGAATTAGGTAAAGGGACTGGTCATAGAACAGCTACTGCTGTCGGTTACATTAGAGACGCCAGGAATGAATATATAATTGAGCCTCATAGCCAAAACATAGTGTCTGAAGTAGATACTACTGGTGCTGGCGATGCTTTCGCCACTGGATTTCTCTATGGTCTGTTGAAGGGGAAAGCCCTTGATGAATGCGGTCGGCTGGGTGATATTACTGCCCAGTTCTCCATTACTAAAATGGGAGCAAGGCAGGGTTTCCCTACCTTTATTGAACTAGCCCAGCGCTACCGAGAGCTTTATAACAAGGAATTATGACTACTTCTTAGCCTCTTCTTTTGTCGGTTTGCTCAGGATTTCATCCACAATACCATACTCTACCGCTTGCTGAGGGTTAAGGTAGAAGTCGCGGTCAGTATCATGGACTATTTTTTCTAGTGTTTGACCGGTGTGTTTAGCTATGATGCTTCGAATTAGTTCCTGCATTCGCATAATCTCACGGGCAGCAATCTCTACATCGGCTGCCTGCCCCTGAGCACCACCAAACGCCTGGTGCAAGTGGATGGTAGAGTTAGGTAAGGCGTAGCGTTTACCCTTAGCTCCGGCACAAAGGAGTAGTGTCCCCATACTGGCTGACATCCCAACGCAGATAGTAGATACGTCAGGGCGTATAAGCTGCATGGTGTCATAAATGGCAAGTCCAGAAGCGATAATGCCCCCGGGGCAATTAATATAGAGGCTTATGTCCTTGTCCGGGTCCTCTCGCTCCAGATAGAGAAGCTGAGCAATAATAACATTAGCTACCTGGTCATTAATCGGCATGCCTAACATGACAATGCGCTCTCTTAGCAGGAGTGAATATATGTCAAACGCTCGCTCCCCCCTGGCTCCACTTTCAATCACCATAGGTATAACATTCATCGGTTGGTTATTCATTTTTTGCGCCTCCTTTTTATCGTCTTAACATTCATATTTGAACCTTTAGCTATCTCCACTAGCAGCTGTACAGTTTTTCGCGTAACCAATAGTTGTTCAATTGATTCCCTGGCCTGTGGAGTACTTAGAACTTTCTGTAGTTCATCTTTATTCTCAGTAGTATTTTTTATCATATTTTCAATCTCAGCATCCACCTCTGAATCACTAACTTCAATCTTTTCCTCTTCGGCAATCTTGCCCAACGCCAGGGAGCGAATAACCCTCTTGGTAGCTAACGGATGTAGCTCTTCCCGTAATTCCTCCTTCGTCTTATTAACACTTTTAAGATATTCCTCCAGCCCTTGGTCACCCCTTTGTAAGCGCTGGAAGCGTTGGTTAAGGAGTCGGTCAATTTCGTTTTCTACCAAAATTGGTGGGAATTCTAGCTCGGCAAGGTCAACCGCAGCTTCAATTACCCTTTCCTCAAAATCTATCCTGGCTTTCTCCTCAGCTCTGAGCTTTAGGTCAGCGGAGACCCGTTCTCGGAGCGAGTCTAAGGTTTTGAAATCAGGGCTAACCCCTTTAGCAAACTCATCATCCAACTCAGGAAGTCTTTCCTGTTTTATTTCGGTAATTTTTACTTTAAACGAAGGCTCCTTCCCAGCCAACTCACCTCTGGGAAAATCCGAGGGAAATTGGAGCTTGAACTCCTTCTCTTCATTCTTTTTCATCCCGGATAACTGCTCAGCAAATCCCGGTGCCAGAAAGGGCAGGTCACGAAGAACTTGATATTGAACTGCTTTCTGGTTTATAAAAGGCTTGTCTTCAATATTGCTCTCAATATCTAAAACTACCAAATCATCAAACTCCACCGGACGCTCTACAGGCTCCCAGGTAGCGTGCCGATGGCGTAGCTGCTCTATCACGGTGTTAACATCATCTTCGGTTAATTCTACAGGTTCTGGTGTAACCTGAATACGATGGTAATCACCAAGCTCAACCTTAGGTAGTAATGGCACTGTTACCGTAAATACTACCGGGTCAGTTTGAGTTATTTCAATATGTGGTTGAGCAATAGCCTCAATTTTCTGCTCTTTAATAGCCTTTTCATAAGCTTCAGGAAGTAGATTATTTAGCGCATCCTCCAGGAGGCTTTCTTTACCTATGTGGCGTTCCAGTATAGCCCGCGGCGCCTTTCCTTTACGGAAGCCAGGAATATCCGTTTTCCTAACCAGGCGAGAGTAGGACTTCTCTAAGGACTCCTCTACCTCGGCAGGCTCCATCTCAATGGTCAGAAATGTCTGACAATTCTCCGTTTTCTCATTGGTTACTTTCACTATTCCTCCCGCAGACGCAGGTGTAATTCAGCCAGTTGCTCTTCGGTAACTGGCGAAGGAGCATTAAAGGTTAAATCGGCAGCGCTCTGATTCTTGGGGAAAGCAATCACCTCCCTAATGGTTTCCTCTCCTGCCAGTAGCATCACAATGCGGTCAATGCCAGGGGCTATGCCACCGTGAGGCGGGGCACCGTAGTCAAAAGCCTCTAGCAGATGCCCGAAGCGCTCCTCAATTTCTTCATCATTATACCCCAGCAGCTTAAATATCTTTCGTTGAAGCTGGCTGGTGTAAATCCTAAGGCTACCACCGGCAATTTCACACCCATTACATACCATATCATAGTGCTTACTCCGCACTTTTTCAGGAGCAGTATCCAGCAAGGGTGCATCCTCATCCCTAGGCGCAGTAAACGGATGATGCATCGGCTCCCATTGTCCTGTCTCTTCATTCCGCTCCAATAACGGAAAATCCACAATGAAAGCAAAGGCAAGGACATTTGGCTGAGCCAGCTTGAGTCGATGTCCCATCTCCCGACGCAGTTCATCTAATACCGCATTGACCAGCTTAGGTTTGGCAGCAACAATAAGCAGAAGGTCTCCCATATTTGCTCCCAAACGTCCCGCCATCTCTTTAATCTGGTCTAAGGTTAGAAACTTAGCTGCCACTGACCTTACCATTTCAATGGTTAAACTGTTTAAACTACCGCCAGGGGTGCCTAGTGACATAGTTACCAAGCCTTCAGCCCCGAGACCCTGCACCAGTTTATTTAGCTCATCAAGCTGATTTCGGGTATAGGTAGCACAGCCGGGCGCACATATGCCCTTTACACTGCCTCCGCTAGCGATAACAGAGCGAAAAACAGAGAAGCTAGATTGGGCGACAATGTCTGACAGGTCTCTTATCTCCAGACCAAAGCGCAAATCAGGCTTATCCGTGCCATAACGCTCCATTGACTCAGCATAGCTAAGACGGGAGAAGGGTTTTATCACTTGCATTTCGGGTTTAATCGTCTCCACCATAGAGGTATAAAGCTCCTCAACCAAGCTGAGGATGTCCTCTTCTTCAACGAAGCTCATTTCTAGGTCAAGCTGAGTGAATTCGGGTTGGCGGTCAGCGCGTGTGTCCTCATCACGAAAGCACTTGGCTATTTGAAAATACTTCTCCATGCCGGCTACCATTAATAACTGCTTGAGTTGCTGTGGGGACTGGGGTAAAGCGTAGAATTTGCCGGGGTGGAAACGGCTCGGCACCAGGTAATCGCGAGCCCCCTCGGGGGTGCTCTTAATCAGGATTGGCGTTTCTACCTCGATAAATCCCTTGGCATCCAGGAAATCACGAATGAATTTCACTACCCGGTAGCGAAGAATTAGATTCTCCTTCATCCGAGCCCGGCGAGGTT
>JABUBO010000023.1_pt1 | contig 39556 bp, 40 predicted proteins | sample 7240361 | NCBI WGS metagenome assembly JABUBO01 (sample SAMN07256346, study PRJNA390944) | subsurface metagenome | isolation source: Methane hydrate marine sediment | place: Pacific Ocean: Eastern North Pacific, ODP site
ACCAAAGCTTACTCACTACACTAAACCTGGCCCAGACCATCCCTGGCGTAGGCCTTTTAGAATCCATATCGATAGGGGGTGACAAATTCGCTGAATAATTAAGGTGACATTTTCGCTGGACAACAACATACCACTTTCTTAACCTTTCCTCCATTTTCAGGAAAATAACTAACACACAGCTTTATTCCACCCCAAACAATTTTGAAGGCGTTTCACATCCCAGGGCCTGGTGTGGGCGTTCATGGTTACAGTATATCGCCATACATCAAGCTTCCTTTGAGCATCTAGAGGGTCCAGATAGTCATTAGCATGGCTCACCTCTTCTTTAATTGTCCGAATAAGCCTTTCTACCATCACGTGGTTTGAGGATGGTAGTTTCTCCCTTGGATGTGGTAGTAAGGAGACACTTGAAGCATTTCAACCACTCAAAGTAATTTAAGAAGGATATGACTAGGTGTTCCCTAGATTATAAAGAGCTTGAGGTAATGTTAAGGAGCTATATTACAAATTGAGCAGTTACATATGCCTGGTAGAGAGCTGACAAAGATAGTCTTCTATGTAATCTTTGACCCATTTGCTGGTTGGTAGATGCCGAAATGCCCTTCGCACAGTATATCAGCTTTGTGGTCAGTGTGCTTTCGCTAGGTAAACGGCAATTATAGGGGTGTTATATCTCAGCGCTGCCGATGATATAAATATTTCCCCGTATATGAAAAGGCTTGCTCATAGCCCCTATCTCCTGGAGGTAGCCCTAGCTAAAAGCTCCTTTTCCCTGGCTCTCATTTTGGCTTCTTCCTCTGGTTGCTCATGGTCATAGCCTAAGAGATGAAGTATGCCATGAATAATTAGCAATGCTAGCTCTTGCTCAACGGAATGTCCTTGTTCCTTGGCTTGCTCCACTGCTTGAGGGTAAGAAATGATTACCTCTCCTAGGCGAGTTACGCCGTCAGGAGGCAGGACAAAAGGGGGAGAGGTTTCTTTTTGAGAAAGCATATGGAAGGCAATGACGTCCGTGGGGGCATCTACACCTCGGTAGTCTCGATTGAGCCTTCGCACCGTCTCAGAATCAGTGAAAACTAAGCTTACCTCATAAGGAGGGATTATGCCTTCAGCTTTAAGCCCCTGCTGGGTTATTTCCCTGACCCAACTTTCGTCAACTAGCCCCCGAAATTTTTCCTCAACAGAAATTCCAATCTCTTCCAACATAGCAAATTCCTATCTTGCTCCCTAGGCAGCTCACTCATTTACAATATACATAGAGCTTTCGTCCTTAGCCCAAAGAATGTCGCCCATTCCGAGGCTTTGCGAAGCCACCAAAGGCGCTTGGGCGAAGCGAAACAAAGCTGCAAAACCCGTGTTAGGGGACGCTGTGTATGATCCTCTAATCGCGGCCATGCGGAAAGATCTCCCTATCAATTTCCTTTGCAAACCTAACGTAGTTATTCCATTCGGATTGCTTGATGGGGGCGCCAAACAATCTCGCTATATCACCAAGTTGATGCTGAATAGCTGGTGCCTCCTTGGCTAGATTCCATGCATCCAGCAGGCTCTTGTAGCGATTAAGAATGAACTTCTCTTGATCCCGCTCGATAATCCTATCCACAGTCGTAGTAAACCATTTGAGAGGGTCTGCCTCTTTCACGATGTCCCAAAAGCGATAGACTAGTCGCTTTGACCTTCGATCAAGTTTCTTGGACAAGACTTCCCAAAACTCGTTAAACTCTTCTATTGCATCAAACTGCTCACCTAGTGTGGAGGCTTTCGCTAGCCTTTCTTCATGTTTTCGGCCTGCTTCCCGTAGTTCAGCAAACTCGGAGCGCAGCTTTAGCAACTCATTGGGAAGTTGATCCCTCGCTCGACATCGGGAGAGCAATATCGAGGTTAAGGGGGGAATAGGGATTACAGTATATCCACGATGCCTCAAGAGATCCTCAACTTTCACCTGGTAAATCTCTGCTAGCCTATGATAGAGTTCGACGGAAGGAGTTGTACTCTTAAAGAATTCCAGTTGAATGCTCGCAGCGTATAGTGGAAGCGCGGGATGGAATTGAGACGCTTGGGATAGACCAAGAATAGAACTTATGAATTTGCGCAAGTCTCGTTTAAAAATGCATATAGCGTGGTTACAATGGTCAGGTGCTCCACCAAGTACCAGAAGTGCCGTTGATTCAGCAGGCATTTTGCCAATCGGGTATAACGGCAAGATTCGTCTGAGCATACCTTTATCTACGTTTTCACGGTATTCGCGATACCACGTTTTGTCAGAATCGAGCGTCTCACCAGAAGCAGTCTCAAAGATGTATATAACGGTACCTATGTCCTCTTGTAGATGTTCGGGACCCTCTACAATCACTCGCAACATCTTTTCGCGAACGAGGGTATCAACTATAGGGCGACCTTCTGGGAATAGTGGGGCTGCAAGATTTAAGTGCATAGCGTCCGTAAAGGTGACAAAAATAGCATCGCTTAAAACGAAGCTTTCGACGAAGGTGTTAAGAGAATACAAGAATTGAGGTGTTGGCCTTCCATAACCCCCGACGACCCAATCTAACTCATCAAGAAGATTCACAACCGTGAGTGCAGAGTTATATCCAGAGAGCGGATGTGCATTTGCCTCTGTGCTAGATCTAGCGTTGACCATCGCTCACCCTCCTATGCAACGTCGCCCAACCTTGCTATATACGAAACTTCCCTTCCATTCCTATAGTAGGTGCGACTTTTAATTCCCCTTACCCCATTGCTATTATACTTCTCTGGCTGTTTTTGTTGAAGTCTCCTTCTCGGTGCCTGCTGGCTTTATGTGTCCTTAACTAATAAAATAATAGTGATGGCAATAACTCCACTCAGGCAACAGTATCTCAGGGTTAAGCAGAGGTATCCTGAAGCTATCGTTTTCTTTCGCCTAGGTGATTTTTATGAAACCTTTGATGAGGATGCCAGGGTTGCTTCGCGAGAGCTGGACATTGTCTTAACCTCTCGTGGGATGGGCAAGGGGCACAAAGTGCCTATGGCGGGGATACCTTACCATGCTTTAGATAATTATTTAGCCAGGCTCATCAACCGAGGTCATAAGGTGGCTATTTGTGAGCAGCTTAGTCCTCCGGGTAAAGGGTTGGTGGATAGGGATGTCATCCGGGTAGTAACACCGGGAACAGTGATTGAGCCTAACCTGCTTGAGAGCAAAAGGAATAATTACCTGGCTAGTCTGGTTATCGAAGATGAGGAGGCAGGGATTGCCTATGTTGATATAACCACAAGCGAGTTTGCTACTACTCAGCTTCCTGCTGGTAGGATTCTCCCTGAATTGGAACGTCTTCAGCCAAGCGAGCTTCTTATTTCTGAGAATGCCAATGACTACGGTCAATTGCCATTCACTATCACCAAGCTTGATGACTATTGGTTTGATTTGGAAGTTGCGCAACAAGCTTTATTGGAGCATTTTGGCGTGGCTACTCTGGAGGGCTATGGCTGTGCCCATTTGCCTTTAGCCATAAGGGCTGCGGGCTCATTAATCCATTATGTCAGAGCGACCCAAAAGGAAGCCCTGTCACAGCTAATCAGCCTCGCCACCTACTCTACAGATTCCTTTATGATTCTCGATGGTCAAACATGCCGCAATCTGGAGCTTTTTCGGGGTGGCAGGTGGGGAGAGACCAGCAACTCACTCCTTTCCATCGTTGACTTAACCAGAACAGCTATGGGTGGCAGGTTGCTGAAAAATCGGCTCGGGCATCCTCTTATTGACACAGTAGAATTGAATCAACGGCAAGAAGCTGTCGCCTGGTTTTATGACAATACTTTGGCTCGTCATAAAGCTGTGGCACTTCTGGCAGATATTGCTGATTTGGAGCGCTTAATTAATCGGGTGAGAAATGGCAAAGTTATGCCCCGAGAGCTAATAACGCTACGCTCTAGCTTGGAGAAGATACCTGAACTAAAGGCAGTGATGGAAGTCAGAGAGTTTGTAGATTGGTTAGCAGCCAAATTGAAACCTTGCCCTGACATTGTGGATTTAATTAGTCAATCTATTGCCGATGAACCTGGAGATTTTGAGCAAGGTGGAGTAATAAAGGAAGGTTTCTCCCCTGAATTAGATGCGCTTCGCCACAACTCAAAGGAGGCTAAGCAGCATCTGGCTAGTCTGGAGCAGAGAGAAAGGCAGCGCACAGGAATTAAATCCTTAAAGCTAGGTTACAACAGGGTGTTTGGCTATTATATTGAGGTCTCTCGGGCTAATCTCAAGTTGGTTCCTCATGATTACATCCGTAAGCAAACATTGGCAGAAGCGGAAAGGTTTTTTACTCCCGAACTTAAGGAATATGAGTCGCTGATCTTAACCTCACAGGAAAAGATCGCTGACCTGGAGAGTGCTATTTTCCGACAAGTTTGTCAGCAAATAGGTGCTGCTGGTGAGCAAATTTTGGCTATCGCCAGGGCTATCGCCCAGATTGATACCTTCTGTGGTCTTGCTGAGGTGGCAGCACGCTATGCCTATGTTAGGCCAAATTTAACTGCCGAAGATGTCATAGATATTAAAGGAGGGCGCCATCCTATAGTGGAGAGAAGTATAGGTAGCGATAATTTTATCCCCAACGACACTTACTTATGTAATAAGGATAACCAACTTATCATACTTACCGGTCCAAACATGTCGGGGAAATCCACTTATTTGAGACAGGTAGCCTTGATAGTTCTTTTGGCTCAAATAGGCAGCTTTGTTCCTGCGGATTCTGCCACCATTGGTATCACTGACCGCATCTTCACCCGAATTGGCGCTCAAGAAGACTTAGCTGCTGGGCAGTCTACTTTCATGGTGGAGATGACCGAGACGGCAAATATCTTACATAATGCCACTTCTCGCTCTTTGATTATCTTGGATGAAATCGGGCGGGGCACAAGTACTTATGATGGGCTTTCCATTGCTTGGGCGGTAGCTGAGTTTATTCATGGGTCACCCAGGCTAGGCGCACAAACTCTTTTTGCTACTCACTACCATGAATTAGTGGAATTAGCTAATACATTGCCCAGGGTGAAAAACTTTAATGTGGCTGTGGCTGAGGAGGGAGACAAGGTCGTCTTTTTACATAAAATTGTTCCTGGAGGCACTGACAGGAGTTATGGTATTCATGTAGCTCAGCTAGCTGGCTTACCAAGATCGGTGATTAATCGAGCTCAGGAAGTTTTAATTGAGTTGGAAGAGAGTCATGCTTCCAAGAAAAGCAAGACCCTTCGGCGGAAAGCACAGCAGTTTTCCCTTTTCCCGAAAGACTCTTTATTAGCCGATGAGATTGCTAAACTTGACATTGATTCCATGTCACCCTTGGAAGCTATTACCAAGCTTTATGAACTCAAACGAATGGCCAAGGAGAAATAATTTGGGTATGGATATAGCACCTACCACTAGCCTCTCAGACTATCTTTTGAGGACTGTAGTGGCATCTGGGTGACAAAATCGTAGAACATTAACAAATAACCACAATGTGCTTGACTTAGGAGAGATAATACGTCAATATACTGTGCTAAATTTGCTTATGAAACCAGTATGACGACCTGATCGCACCGGGATTAAGGAGGTAAGTTCTATATGGCTCTGCCTAAGAAAAAAACTGCCAAGGCACGCCAAGGTAAAAGGCGTAGCCACCTTAAGCTTAATCTACCGGCCTTGGATATCTGCCCTCAGTGCCAGAGTCTTAAGTTAGCTCACCATGTTTGCCCTACTTGCGGTAGTTATAATGATAGACATGCGGTCGAGGTCAAGACACCTAAGAAAAAAGGCTAGCTAGGGGTATGGCTGAGATATCTAAGACAGCCTATGTTTTTCCTGGGCAAGGGTCCCAGAGCGTTGGTATGGGGTTGGACTTATATCGCCGCTATTCCACAGCTAGGGAAGTCTTCGATGAAGCTGATGCTACCTTAGGTTTTCCTCTCTCTCGCTTATGCTTCGAAGGACCGGAAGAGGAACTAACAAGAACAGATAATGCCCAGCCAGCGATATTAGTAACCAGTATTGCTTGCCTAAGAGCAGCTCAACAAGCTAGCAATAAGGATTCGCCTTCCCCTTCCTTTGTCGCTGGACATAGCTTGGGGGAATACACTGCCCTCGTGGCTGCCAATGCCCTCAGCTTGGGCGATGCCGTGCGCTTAGTTCGGGAAAGGGGGAGATTAATGAATGAAGCGGGTCAAAAAGTTCCAGGGAGCATGCTAGCCATAATAGGGCTTGATGTAGACACTGTTGAGGATGTATGCCTTCATAGTAAAAGCACTATCTCCAACATCAACTGCCCAGGACAGATTATAATCAGTGGCGCTACTGATGCTCTGGCTGAAGCCAGCAAATTAGCTAGAATGAAAGGTGCCCGTCGCCTTATTCCCTTGAAGGTAAGCGGGGCTTTCCATTCCCCCTTAATGGAACCGATTATGGCTGAATTCGACGAAGTTATCTCAAACTTCATCTTTCATCCACCAGTTATTCCCTTGATAGCTAACGTAACTGCTCAGCCACTGACTGATGTTGATTTCATCAAAGAGGAACTCCTAAAACAGCTTCGCCACTGCATCCAATGGCAGCCTTCTATTGAATATATGATGCGTAACGGGGTTACTTCCTTTTATGAAATTGGCCCCGGAAGGGTGCTCTGTGGTTTAATTAAACGAATCGATCCAAGAGTACAGATTTTCAACATCTCAGGAATTGAGGATGTCACACAGCTAGAAAATTCAGCCACATCCAACTAACTATGGGTTTAAGGCGAAAGGCGCGAGTCACTGCTCTTCAGATACTCTATGAGCTCGATTGCACAGAACATGGAGCAAAAGAAACTTTAGCTCGTTTAGCCACTGAGAAAGCGTTACCGCAAGAGGCACTTAGCTTCAGTGAGGAACTTATACAAGGGGTGCTGCAAAATAAATTCAAACTCGATGACATCATTAAGCGCTTTGCACCAGCTTTTCCTATAGAACAAATGTCTGTTATCGATAGAAATATCCTGCGTCTTGCCATCTTTGAGATTTTATTTGATAATAACACCCCAATTAAGGTAGCTATAAATGAGGCTGTAGAGCTAGCTAAGGCTTTTGGCAGCGATTCTTCGCCAAGGCTAATTAACGGAGTGTTAGGGTCAATAGTAACTGAATATGGTGCGAAGAAACTCAAGTCAGAAAACCTAACAGACCGTTCAAGACACTATTGCTTACCTTTATGACCACGGAATAGAAGACGAGTAACTCTCCTTTTAATAACTTTGCCATGCCGACTTTCAGGAAAATTTGGAAATTTTTACGCAAAGTATTGCTTTTTGCTTAATCTTTGTTTTATAATATTTTCTCGTGCTTAAAAAGGGATAGCTAGAGGGTTTTTACGCTAGCTATCCTTTTTTATTGCCCATTTTGGAAAGTGCGGTTTATGTTGAAATGGAAGTGCTAAGCCCCTACAAGGAAGCTACAGAGGTAATAATTGAGGCTGGCGGTGAGCCTCTTAGATTGTGTTACCAATGTGGTATTTGCACCGGCACCTGTCCTTGGAATTTGGTTAGAGGCTTTATTGTTCGCCGTATTATTCATGAAGCTCAACTCGGAGCGACAGATTTTGGCAACGAAGAGGTCTGGCTTTGTGCTACCTGTCGGGCTTGTGTCCAGAGGTGCCCTCGCGGTGTAGAGATAATTGATGTTATGAGGGCTATGCGCCGAGCCGTAGTTAGCTTGGGCATTGGCATTGTCCCTGATGCCCTCAGAATCTCAGCCAAAAACATCGCTGGTGCTGGCAATCCACTTGGCGAGGCCCCAGAAAAACGAGGTGATTGGGCCAAGGATTTAGGGCTGAAGAAATTCTCGCCGGGCACGGAAATACTTTATTTCCCGTGTTGTGTTCCCGCATATGACCCTGATGTTAAAGTGGTGTCTCGGGCTACCGCCACTATCCTCAGCGAATTAGGAGTAGATTTTGGCATTTTAGGCAGTGAGGAGAGATGCTGCGGTGAGGCAATCCGCAAGGCTGGATATGAAGATACATTTCACAGCCTGGCTCAGAGCAATATTAATGCCTTCAGTAGCAACGACGTTAAGACTGTAGTGGTCTCCTCACCGCATTGTTACCACACCTTTAAGAATGAGTATCCTGAACTCGGAGGTGAATTCCAAGTAATTCATATCACTCAATACTTAGCCCAGCTTATTGACCAAGGGAGATTAAAGTTTTCTAAGGAAATAAATAAAAGGGTAATTTACTCTGATCCTTGTTATTTAGGACGGCACAATGGCATATACGACGAGCCAAGGAGGGTATTACAAAGTATTTCCGGCCTGGAATTAATTGAATTTCCCGATCCTCGTGAGGATAGTCTTTGTTGTGGTGGTGGTGGTGGCAGAATCTGGATGGAGACCGTGAAGGGAGAAAGATTTTCTGATATAAGAGTGGAGCAAGCTCTAGAGAAGGGCGCAGATATAATAGCTGTGGCTTGCCCTTACTGCTTCCTCAACTATAGGGATAGCGTGCTCACTATGGACAAGGCAGAGGTTATTGAGGTTAAAGATGTCTCGGAGCTTGTTGCTGAAGCAATGTAGCCAAGAGAGAGGGATGAAATGGAAGAGGTAAAGATTGGTGTTTATGTTTGCCATTGTGGATTAAATATTGCCGGCACGGTAGATGTAGAAGAGGTAGCTAAGTATGCAGCAACCTTACCTTCGGTGGTGGTGTCCCGTGACTACAGGTATATGTGCTCTGATCCGGGGCAGGATCTGATCAAAAATGATATTAAAGAGTATGTACTTAATCGAGTTGTGGTTGCTTCCTGCTCCCCAAGGATGCACGAGCCTACCTTCCGCAATGCTTGCCAAGAGGGGGGGCTAAATCCTTATTTGTATGAGCATGCCAATATCAGGGAACACTGTTCCTGGGTTCACGATGATAAGAAGATAAATACTGAAAAGACTAAAGATTTGGTAAGAGCGGCAGTAAAGCGAGTTTACCATCATGAGCCTTTAGAGGTTAAGGAGGCGCCGGTTAACCCCAACGTCTTGGTTGTTGGCGGAGGTATCGCTGGAATTCAGGCTGCTTTGGACATCGCCAACGGTGAAAAGAGGGTCTATCTCGTGGAGCGGGAACCTAGTATTGGTGGGCACATGATTCAGCTTGATAGGACCTTCCCCACTTTAGACTGCTCTGAATGCATTCTTACCCCAAAGATGGCTGATGTGGGGCACCATCCTTTCATCGAGCTTCTAGCCTATAGTGAAGTGGAGGAGGTTTCCGGATCCATAGGCCAATTTAAGGTCAAGGTGAGAAAGAAAGCTAGACATATAGATGAGAGTAAATGCGTCGGCTGTGGAATTTGTGAGGAGAAATGCCCTTGGAAAGTGCCAAGTGCGTTCGAGATGGGCTTGGCAATGAGAAAGGCGATTTATATTCCCTTTGCCCAAGCTATCCCCAATCTAGTAACAGTAGACCCAGATCTCTGTGTCTATATTCAATCAAATGGGAAGAAATGTGGAGCTTGTATAAAGTTCTGTGAAGCGAAAGCCATAACCCCTGAGACTCTTCTTAATCAAACCGACCAAATCATTGAGCTTGAGGTGGGCTCGATCATTGTTGCCACCGGCTATGACCAATTTGATCCCTCTGTTATACCTCAATATGGATATGGAAAGTATGACAACGTGTTAACGGGACTTCAATTTGAGAGGATGACCTGTGCTGCGGGGCCGACTGGTGGCAAAGTTCTATTGAAAGATGGCAGAGAACCAGAGAGTGTGGCTATCATACACTGCGTTGGCAGTCGAGACCAGAATTACCATGAGTATTGCTCCCGAGTTTGTTGCATGTATGGTCTCAAATATGCCCACTTAATAAAAGAGTTTACTAAAGCCGATGTGTATGAATTTTATATTGATATGCGTTGCTTTGGAGAAGGTTATGAGGAATTCTATAAACGTCTCTCCGAAGAGGGGGCCAATTTCATTCGAGGCAAAGTAGCTAAAGTTACTGACCAAGCCGTAACTGAGGAAGAAAAGGGGAAGTTAATCGTAGTTGCTGAGGATACACTTCTAGGAAGGCTGATACGAGTTCCCGCAGATATGGTTATCTTATGTGCTGCTTTAGAGGCGAGGGCCGATGCTGACAAGGTTGCTAGCCTCTTTACCCTCAATCGGAGGGCAGATGGCTTTTTCCTGGAGAGGCATGTTAAGCTTGACCCCGTAGCTACTCCAACGGATGGAGTCTTTATCGCCGGCTGTTGCGAGGGGCCAAGAGACATACCCGATACTGTAGCACAAGCTTCGGCGGCGGCAGCTAAAGCTTTGTCGCTAATAAGCAAAGGCAAAATCACACTTGAATCCGCCATAGCTAGTGTAGATGAGACTCGGTGTATAGGTTGTGGACGGTGTGAAGAGATATGCACTTTCCACGCCCCTAAGGTCATTAGCAAGAATGGGGTCATGGTTTCTGAGGTAAATGAGACCTTGTGTAAGGGCTGTGGGGCTTGTGCTGTTGTCTGCTCTACAGGGGCGATGTTGATTAGGCATTATAAGCCTGAGCAAATATTAAGCCAGGTCGCTGCTTTAACAGAGGTGTTGTAATGGCTGAATTTGAACCTCAGATTATTGCCTTCACCTGCAATTGGTGCACATATGCCGCAGCCGATTTAGCTGGAACAAGTCGCATTCATTACCCAGCAAATGTCAGGATTGTGAGGGTAATGTGCAGCGGTATGGTAAACCCTATGTATGTCTTTAAAGCTTTTGAGAGCGGTGCCGACGGAGTCATAGTCGCTGGGTGTAACTATACAGACTGCCATTACATCGATGGGCCGGTGAAGTGCGATGCCATGTTTGCCAGGCTGAAGAAGATGGTTCATGTGCTTGGCTTAGAGGAGGAGAGGTTAAGGCGTGAGATGATTTCCACCTCTGAGGGAGTAATATTTGCTCGAGTAGTTGAGGAGATGGTGGAGCAACTCAAGAAATTAGGCCCTTCACCTTTTAAAATTAAAATGGAGACTCTGGCGTGAATTTAGAGGATATTATTCAAGAAACTAAGACCTACTATTGTTTGGAGTGTGGCAAGTGTTCCAGCCTATGCCCTATTTCAAGGTATGATCCTCAGTATTCGCCACGAGTGATGGTGGAGAATGCCTTGCTTGGACTCGAAGATGAGATAGTTTACAATAAAAAGCTCTTTTCCTGCCTTACTTGCTATACCTGCCAGCTCAAATGCCCCTCCGATGTAGATTATCCTTTATTCATTCAGAAAGCACGAGTTTTAGCCACAGCAGCAGGGCAACATGGTGATTATGCCCATTCAGGCACCTTGCAATCCATTGCCATGCTTATGGCAAGGTCGCCACTTAAGCAAAATAGATTAGAGTGGCTTAAGAAGGATGGGTATCGCACTTCGGAGAAGAGCGACGTCATGTTATTCATTGGCTGCTCTCCCTATTTCGAGCCCGTTTTTGAGGACATCCCGATGAGAACGCTAAACATCGCCGAGGCAAGCCTGAAGGTTCTCAATTCTCTAGGGATAGAGCCTTTGGTGCATCCTGATGAGAGATGCTGTGGGCACGATGCTCTGTGGATGGGAGATGTGGAGACTTTCAAGAAGCTAGCAGAGCACAATGCTACCGTTATAAAGGAAAGCGGTGTAAAGAAAGTTATTTTCTTCTGCCCTGAGTGTTATCGCACCTTTAAATTGGATTATCCCAATTATGTCAAACTAGATTGCGAGGTTATGCATATTTCCGAACTTTTGGCTCAGAGGCTGGAAACAGAGGGCTTACGCTTTAACGAAGTCAAAAGGAAAGTCACTTACCAAGACCCTTGCCGCTTAGGAAGACATTTGGGGATTTACGATGCTCCGAGGAAAGTGCTACAGGCTATCCCTGGGATAGAGCTCGTGGAAATGGAACATAATAGAGAGGAATCCATCTGCTGTGGCACGAGCTGTTTTACCAATTGCGATTCATATTCCAAGCAGATAAGGGTGGAGAGGCTGCTTGAAGCTAAAGCCACTGGGGCGGAGACCTTAATCACCTCTTGCCCCAAATGTCAAACCCATTTCAGATGCGCTATGGTGAACAAGGGTGAGGAGAAAGGCCCTGATATAGAAATAGAGCTTATGGATTTGGTTAATCTGGTAGCAACTTCCCTAGGAGGCTAAGAATGAATGGGCAAAATGGACATAAATCAGTCTTAGTGATTGGTGGTGGCATTGCCGGCATTCAAGCCTCGCTCGACTTAGCTAATATGGGTTTTAAAGTTTATCTGGTGGAAAAGTCACCTAGCATTGGGGGGAGGATGGCACAGCTAGATAAGACCTTTCCCACTAATGATTGTGCCATGTGCATTCTTGCCCCTAGGATGATAGAAGCGAACTCTCACTCTAATATAGACCTTTATACTTATTCTGAAGTGGAGGATGTCTCCGGAGAGGTTAGCGACTTCAAAGTCAAGATAAAGAGGAATTCACCTTTTGTTGATTGGAGTAAATGCACCGGATGTGGTCTCTGCGAGGAGGGATGCCCTGTTATCCTGCCCAAGGAATTTGATCAAGGACTTGGGAAAAGAAAAGCTATCTTTATCCCCTTCCCTCAGGCTGTTCCCAAGAAATATACCGTTGATAAGAGGGAGGAGAGGCCATGTAAAGCAGCCTGCATGGATGCTTGCCCTGCTCATACTAATGTGCTGGGTTATATCAAGCTAATTGCCGAAGGGGAGTTTCAAGAGGCTTATAAGCTTATAAGGGATACAAATCCCCTTCCGGCATCCGTTGGTCGAGTTTGCTACGCTCCCTGTGAGGAAGCTTGTAATCGAGGGCAGATTGACGAGCCTATGGCTATCCGCGACCTTAAGAGATTTGCTGCCGACCAAGTGAATATTGAGGAGCTTGAAGTTCCGACTGTTACCAAAACCGATAAGAAGGTAGCGATTGTAGGCTCAGGCCCTGCAGGTCTCGCTGCTGCCAATGACCTTGCCTTGAAAGGGCATGATGTGACTATCTTTGAGGCTCTTCCCGAATCTGGAGGTATGCTTCGCGTCGGCATCCCTGAATATCGCCTTCCAAAAGAGATTTTGCGGAAGGAGATAGGCTACATCCAGAAGCTTGGTGTAGAGATAAGAACAGGGGTTCAGGTCGGCAAAGATATTGCGCTGGAAGAAATAAGGGGAAACTATGATGCCCTTTTTATTGCCGCTGGAGCTCACGGTGGGATGAGACTCAGGATGGAGGGGGAGGAGCTTCCTGGGGTGATAGAAGGGATAAGATTCCTGCGAGCGGTGAACCTTGGTGAGAAGGTAGAAGTAGGGAAGAAGACAGCAGTGATTGGCGGAGGGAATACTGCTGTAGACTGTGCTAGAACAGCAAAGCGCCTTGGAGCAGAAGAGGTAAAAATAGTGTATCGTCGTTCCCGAAGTGAGATGCCAGCTTCTGCAGAAGAAACAGCAGCAGTGGAGGAGGAAGGGATACCAATTGAATTTCTAACCACTCCAACCCGCTTCTTTCCAGGAAACGGGAAACTTGCCAGGATGGAGTGCGTAAAGATGAAGCTTGGGGAGCCAGATGCCAGCGGTCGTCCTCGCCCCATCCCTATCGAGGGCTCCGAGTTCACTACTTCGGTGGATACGGTGATTGCTGCTCTTGGACAGGCTCCGGAAACGGAATTCGTTAAGGAGTTCGGGGTCTCGCTCTCCAAGAGAGGCATGATAGAAATTGATCCTGAGACCGGGGCGACTAACATTGAGGGAGTCTTCGCCGGGGGGGATGTAGTTACCGGACCTGCTTTCGTGATTGATGCCATAGCAGCAGGAAAAAGGGCGGCTCACTCCATAGATCGGCATTTGAAAGGAGAGCCTATTGAGGTTAAAGAGGAGGGAAAAGAGCCGGAGAAGCTCTCTGAGGAGGAGGTTGAGGATAGGAAGAAACGCTTCCCCTCCCAAAAACGGGTGAGGCTGAGAGATGAGCCTATCGGGGAGAGAATAAAGGACTTTCGTGAGGTTTCTTTAGGTTATACCGTGGAAGAGGCCATAGAGGAGGCTTCACGCTGCCTTGCAGGACAAATAGAAGGGTGCATCGAGTGTCATGAATGCGCGAAACGATGCGAGGCAAATGCGATAGCTTACACGATGCAAGACGAACACATCGAAATCGATGTCGGTGCGATAATCCTCGCCACAGGCCTTGACCTCTACGATGTCTCACCATTAACGGAATATGGCTATGGAAAGATAAAGAATGTCGTCACCGCGATAGAATTTGAGAGATTAACTGCAGCATCAGGACCCACTTTCGGAGAGCTCAAGCGCCCTTCGGACGGAAAGATTCCCCATGCTATAGCCTTCATTCAGTGTGTTGGCTCTCGTGATTTCAAACACAAAGCATACTGCTCCAGTGTCTGCTGCATGCATGCTACCAAGGAGGCGATACTAGCCTACGAACATCATCCAGGGACAAAATCCACCATCTTCTATATGGACTTAAGGGCTGTAGGCAAAAGATTCCAAGAATATGTCACCAGGGCGAAAGAGGAGTACAACGTGACATATATCAGGAGTCGTCCTGGTAGGGTCGCAGTCAACCCGGAAAACCAAAATCCCATCGTGTGGTATGAGGACACCACTACTACGGAAACAAAGAATATGGAAGTAGATTTAGTGGTCCTTTGTCAGGCGATGACCCCTCGAGGCAGCAAGGAATTAGCAGAGATGCTAGGCATAGAGCTAAATGAATATGGTTTTGTAGAGGTTCCTGATAAATTGTCCCACCCAGTAGATAGCACCAGACCGGGAATATTTGCCTGTGGCTATGTTCACAGCCCCAGGGATATCCCGGACTCTGTAACACAAGGGTCAGGGGCAGCAGCTAGAGCAGCCGAGGTCATAGCAGGAGGTAGTTGACGTGGAACAGGCTCGCATCGGAGTTTTCGTCTGCCATTGTGGCGTAAATATTGGAGCATATGTGGATGTTCCACAGGTAGTGGAATATGTCAAGGGACTCCCCAATGTAGTGCATGCCGAGCGCAATTTATTTACTTGCTCTGAGGAAGGAATCTCGGCAATAAAGAAAGCAATCCCGGAGTATAGCTTGAATCGGGTTATAGTAGCCTCCTGCACCCCGAGAACCCATGAGCGACTATTCAGGGCTGCCTGTGAGGAAGCAGGCTTGAATAAGTACCTCTTTGAATTTGTCAATATAAGAGACCAGTGCTCTTGGGTGCATATGCGTGAGCCAGGGAAGGCAACCGAAAAGGCTAAAGAGCTCATCAAGATGGGGGTAGCCAAGGCAAGGCTTCTCCAACCACTGGAGGAAATTGAGATCCCGGTGATTCCCTCATGCTTGGTCATGGGCGGCGGCGTGGTTGGGATAAGTGCTGCCTTGAATCTAGCTGAGCAAGGCTTTGAGGTTCATTTAGTGGAGAAAGAAGGAGAACTTGGGGGTACTTTGTTGGACATCTATAAGCTCTTTCCTACTAATGAGCAGGCCAGTAAATTAATTGGAGCTCTCATTCAAAAAGTAAAGGACCACAGCAAGATCAAGACCCATCTCTCCACCAAGGTAAAGGATGCAAGCGGGTTTATAGGGAACTTCGATGCTACTTTAGACGAGGATGGGAAAGAGAGCAAACTTAAAGTTGGCACCATTATTGTTGCCACCGGCGCTGAGGAACTAAAGCCACTAGGTCAGTATGGTTATGGCAAGTTTCCCAACGTCATCACCCAGCTTGAGCTAGAACAGAGGATGAAGAAAGAGGGGTTTGATGGGCAAAATGTAGTGATGATCAACTGCGTTGGGGCAAGAGTTCCTGAGCGAACGTATTGCAGCAGATTCTGCTGCATGACAGCAGTCAAGAATGCTACCTTAATTAAGGAAAGTAATCCTACTTCTAAGGTCTGGCTCCTTCACCGCGATTTAATGGCTTATGGGGTAGAGTTTGAAAACTATTATCGCAAATCCATGGAGCAAGGTGTTAGATTTATAAGATATGAACTGGAAAAGCTGCCCCGAGTCATCGGGAATGGGAAGGCTGAGAAGGTGAAAGTATGGCACCAGTTGAGGGGCAGAGAGGTAGAGCTCTCTGTGGATATAGTAGTGCTTACCACTCCCTTAATTCCTCGAGCCGACAACGAGGAAATCTCCAAGATGCTTAAAGTCCCTTTGAGTGAGCAAGGGTTCTTCCTTGAGGCACATCTTAAATTGATGCCAGTTGAATTTGCCACCGATGGCATCTACCTTTGTGGCTCTGCCCGCTGGCCAACAGACATTGCTGAGGGTGTTTCCCAAGCTTATGCTGCTGCCGCAAAAGCAGCAATTCCCATGAGAAGGGGCTATGTGAAACCTGAGGCGATAACCGCCTTGGTTGATGAGGATAAGTGCTCCGGTTGTGGAACTTGTGAGCCTGTATGTCCCTTCAAAGCCATTGAACTTCAAGCTCGAGATGGTAAGAAGGTGTCTCACATCAGTGAAGCCGTATGTAAAGGTTGCGGCACCTGTGGTGCTGCCTGCCCTGCTGGAGCAATCATTATGAACCATTTTAGAGATGTGGAGATTCTAGCCCAGATAGAAGCTTTGTTTAGTAAATCTAATTAGAGAAAGGAGGTAACAGAGAGTGCCTTTTAATCCACCACAAAGGATGACCTTAATGGCAGGAAACATAAGGGTCTATAAGGCGAAACTGCCGGTATTTCAATTACTTCTCTGTGGATTTATGGCAGGGCTTTACATCGCTATGGGGGCAGCATTGTGCACTATGTGTGGCACTGGTTTTTTAAAAGGAGCTAATTACCATGGAGGAGTTTGAGCCGAAAATAATCGCATTTTTATGCAATTGGTGCTCCTATGCTGGCGCTGATTTAGCCGGTACCTCGCGGATTCAGTATGCTCCTAACGTGCGGGTAATTCGAGTTATGTGCAGCGGGCGGGTTGATCCTACCTTTGTAATTAAAGCCCTCAGAGCCGGGGCAGATGGTGTATTGATCGGCGGTTGCCATTTTGGCGACTGCCACTATATGGAAGGAAACTATAAAACGGCTCGGCGTGTTGCTTTACTGAAAAAGATGCTTGGGCAACTAGGGATTGAAGAGGAACGAGTGTGGCTGGAATGGATATCTGCTGCCGAAGGAAGCCACTTTGCCCAGGTCATTAACGACATAACAGCCAAGGTAAAAGAGCTGGGACCTTTTGCCCGTCAAAATAATAGCTAGGAGGCGTAACATGGTTAAGCTTAAGTTGGCTCTCTACTGGGCAGCTACTTGTGGTGGCTGCGACGTAGCTGTTCTAGACACAAATGAAAAGATACTTGATATAGTTAATATTGCTGATATCGTGTTTTGGCCTATAGCTATGGACTTTAAACGCCATCACGTTGAGGCTATGGAGGATAAAAGTATTGATGTCTGCCTATTCAATGGGGCAGTGAGGAACTCTGAGCTAGAGGATATTGCTAAGCTGCTTCGAGCCAAATCGAAAACGATGGTCGCCTTTGGCTCCTGCGCCTGCTTCGGCGGCATACCATCGCTAGCTAACCTCACCAACCGAAGGGAGATATTTGAGCGCGCCTATGTAGAGGCGCCATCTAATGTTAATCCCGAGAGGGTTTTTCCCAAAACTAAGACCAAGGTCAGCGAGGGAGAACTAGAGCTACCCGAATTCTATGATACTGTACTGGCTCTGGGGCAAGTGGTGCCGGTGGAATACTTCGTTCCTGGCTGCCCACCACCGGTAGACCTCATACTCAAGGTGGTGGATGCCCTGGCTACAAATCAATTGCCACCGCCAGGCGCTACTATAGCTGCAGAGAAGACCCTTTGCGATGAGTGCCCTCGCAAAAAAGAGGAGAAGAGAATTACCAAAATCTATCGCCCTCACGAGATCATCCCCGACCCCGAGAGATGCCTTTTGGAACAGGGGATAATCTGCATGGGTCCAGCCACCAGAGGAGGTTGCGGTGCCAGGTGCATTGAGGCAAATATGCCCTGCCGTGGCTGCTTCGGACCACCAACGGGCGTTTATGACCAAGGAGCAAAGATGCTCAGTGCCCTAGCTTCTATTTACGATGTGAAGGACGAAAAGGAGATCGCCAGAATGGTAGAAGAGGTACTCGATCCGGCAGGCACCTTTTACCGATTCGGAATGTCTACTTCACTATTACAAAGAAAACGAATGTAGGAGTGGCAGATGAAAAAAATAACTATTGACCCGATAACCAGACTCGAAGGACATGGCAAGATAGAAATTTTTCTTGATGAAGAAGGTAATGTAGCTAATGCTTATTTGCAGATCCCGGAGCTTCGTGGTTTTGAGAAATTCTGCGAGGGGCGCCCAGTGGAGGAGTTGCCACGGATAACACCAAGAATTTGTGGTGTCTGCCCCGCGGCACACCACATGGCTTCCACCAAGGCTACCGATGCCGTGTACCACGTTGACCCACCATTAGCAGCCAAGAAGCTCAGGGAACTCTTCTACTGTGCCCATATGATTCACTCCCATATAGCTCACTTCTACGTCTTGGCTGGCCCTGATTTCATCCCGGGCTATGATGCTCCACCAGAGGAGCGGAATATCTTAGGGCTTATTAAGAAGGTGGGGCTAGAGATCGGTGGTGAGGTGATAAAACACAGGGCTTATGCCCAAGATATCCAAGCAACCATTGGTGGCAAGGCAACACACCCTGTCTGTGGTCTCCCCGGTGGGATGAGCAGAGTTATAACTGAGGAGGAAAGAAAGGATTTTGAGGAGAAGGCAAAATCTTTTGTTGAGTTTGGCAAGTTTGGGCTGAAGCTGTTCGATGAGCAGGTATTAGCCAATAAAAAATACCTCGATTTAATCACCGGCGACGTTTACTTTATGAAGAGCTACTACATGGGCATGGTAGATGGTAATAACAAGGTGAACTTCTATGATGGAGACATCAGGGTGGTGGATGAAGATGGCAAGGAGGTAGCCAAATTTAAGCCGGCTCAGTATCTGGATTATATCTCAGAGCGTACCGAGCCCTGGTCTTACCTCAAGTTCCCCTACCTGAAGAAAGTTGGCTGGAGGGGAATGGTTGAAGGCAAGGATAGTGGTGTCTATCGAGTGAATTCCTTAGCTCGGCTCAACGTCGCTGATGGCATGGCAACACCTTTGGCTCAGGAGGCATATGAGAAGTTCTTCGCCACCCTTGGTGGCAAGCCTGTGCACGCCACCTTAGCCTTCCACTGGGCAAGGCTTATTGAAATCCTCTATGCTGCGGAGCGCCTTCTAGAACTGGCCAAGGATAAAGAAGTAACCGACACCAATATTCGCACCATTCCCACGGCTATCCCAGACGAAGGTGTGGGTGTGGTGGAAGCACCCCGAGGCACTTTATATCACCACTACCAGACGGACGAGAGGGGCATCATTCAAAAGGTAAACCTGATTGTAGCTACAGGAAATAACCATGCTGCTATGTGTATGTCGGTAAAAAAGGCAGCACAAGCGGTTATCAAGAAAGGGGAAGAAATTAGCGAGCCTCTTTTGAATATGGTGGAGATGGCCTTCCGTGCCTATGACCCCTGCATGGCTTGTGCTACTCATTCTCTTCCCGGGCAGATGCCCTTGGAAATCAATATCTACGATTCGGATGGAAATATCTGCCAGAGTTTGAGAAGATAGTTTGAAAACTCTTGTTTTAGGTATAGGAAATCCAATATTAGGAGATGACGGTATAGGTTTTTATGTTGCTCAAGAGCTAGCTAATAAAGTTAAGGGTGAAGACGTAGACGTAAAAGATGCCAACACCTACGGTTTAAATTTATTAGAGCTCCTTGCTGGATACGATAGAGTAATTATAGTGGATGCGATTAAGACTGAGAATGGAGAGGCAGGGCGAATATATAAGCTCAGACCAGAAGATTTCACTAATATTGTGCATTTCGCCACCTCGCTGCATGATACAAACCTTGCTACCACAATCGAAATCGGCAAAAAACTTTTAGCGGAGCAGATGCCAGATGAAATAGTAATATTTGCAGTAGAGGTTGAAGAGGTGATAAAGTTTACCGAAAAGATGACGGAAAAGGTAAAGGAAACTATTCCAAAGGTTGTAAATCTCGTCTTGGGGGAGATTGGTTCAACGTAACCCGAATGTGACCTTGGGACGGTGGTTTGATAATGACTTCCATTATTCTTGCCGGCGGCAACAGCTCAAGGTTTGGTTGGAATAAAGCTCTCGAAATTATTAATGGTAAGAATCTTGTTCAGCGTGTAGTTAACCGCCTTATCTCTCTTAGCAAGGAGATCATTATAGTAACTGCCCGGCGTGAAAGTCTTTCTTGCTCTCCCTCCTCCCCAATGATAAAAACAGTGGCTGATATTCATCCCGGCAAAGGTCCGCTTTGTGGCATCTATTCAGGTCTAGTTATATCGTCTTGCTCACGGGCCATCGTTGTTGGCTGCGATATGCCATTTCTAAACATTGATTTACTTAACTACATGACTCAGCTCTCCCCAGCTTTTGATATTGTCATCCCCCGTATAGGAGAGAGGATAGAGCCACTCTGTGCAATATATTCTAAGAATTGTTTAGTCCCCATCCACAAGTTACTAAAGCGTAATGAGCTAAGGGTTGGTGAGCTTTTTAGTGTAGTTAGGACGAGGTATGTCGAAGAGGATGAGATCGATAAGTTTGACCCGGAGCACTTAAGCTTTTTCAATATAAACACCCAAGCTGACCTGGATGAGGCAAGGAGGCTAGCAGTCGAGAAATGCCTCTTGTTATAGCAATTACGGGCAAATCTGATGCCGGCAAAACATCTCTAATTAAGGGACTTATACCCGAGATGAAAAGGAGAGGATATAAAGTTGCTGCTGTTAAGAATTGCCCGCATGGCTTTGATTTGGATGTTGAAGGGAAGGATTCATGGCATTTTACTAAGGCTGGGGCTGGGGGTATCCTTCTCCAGTCCCCATCAGAACTCGGACTCATTCGCACGAAAGGCAATACAGTTGGCAGCTTAAATGAGGTGGTGAAATATTATCTAGCCGACTTCGATCTTGTACTAGCCGAAGGTTTTGCCCAAGATACCAGCACAAGGAGGATAGAGGTACTCCGTAAGGGGATGAGCCCAGAGCTTGAGTCTCCCCAGGAAAGATTGGTTGCAATTGTAACCGATTTTGCCTTCCCTATAGACAAGCCAACCTTTAATCCTACCGAACTTTCCGAGCTTGCAGATTTTATCGAAAAGGTCATGAAGGAGGATAAAGAAAGTAAGCCTTATGTTGAGCTTAGCATAAATAAAAATCCCGTATACCTAAATGAATTCGCCCAGAGCATGATAAAGGGCACGATTACCGGACTCGTGGCTTCTTTAAAAAGGGAAGACAAGGAATTAAGGGAAATTGAAATAAGGATCCGCCCTTCTGAGGAGGTAAAAAAAGATGAATAGGTCTTTAAAAACCAACATAAGAGATGCTTTACCTATCATTTTAATTTGTGGAACGGTCTGGGGCTGCGTTGAAGCAGGCCTGGGACTATTGCCTAAGTATCCCTTCTCCTCTGTCCCGCCAACGTTAATAAGCCTTATGGTTTTGGCTTTAGCTCGAACTTACTTGCCCAAACCTGGCTCATCAACGGCTACCGGTGCCATTGCCATGCTTTATAGGGCGATGACCGCCCATGGCTGGCCCTGTCACATATGGGCAGTGCTCCTGATCGGGGTTTCCTTCGACGTAGTAGCTACACTGCTAGCCAAAAAGAATGAAAGGTTAGCCTGGAGGATTGTTAGTGGGCCAGCTACTGCTTACCTAGCCTATGCCCTTTTTGGATTTACTATGACCTATATCATGCTTTATATACCACCTATGAAACATTGTGCTCATTGGTGGGTAATAGGAGGATTGCCCAAGATTTTAAATTACATTGGCAAAAGCGGAAGCCTTGCGGCTGTCGGCTCGACAGTTTTCGTACCTCTGGGGTATTGGTTAGGCTCTTTAGTACCTAGCATAAAGTTACGGCAGCGATGGGCTATGATGGGAGCAGGATTTATTCTTGCTGCTCTCTGGATCCTTGGGTTTGTTATCTTCCCTTGACTTGCGGTGGCGAATGGTTAAGCTGCTGACTGGAACAAGAAAAGCGGTAAATTAGGAAAAGGCGAAAAATGGCTTGTGCCTACGACGTGTCCCATATTGTGGCTGCGGCTTAAGTGTGGTCGTTGAAGAAGGCATAGCTAAAAACGCCGAGTATATGGAAGAGCATCCAGTTTCCCAAGGTACTCTCGGCCCAAGAGTAACGCAGCTCTACAGGTAGCCTACCATCCGGATTGCTTACGCTATCCCTTTCACTGTCAGTCGGAGGTTGCTTCGCTTGCGATGATATCTTGTATCCTAACTAAGCTCAACGGCTCTCCGGTGTCGAAGGGCTATCCAGAGCTTGTCCCCGGATAAATCCACAAGGGGAAGAAGAGAGGTGGTAGAGGCTACTAGCGGCTACCACTTCTCCTGAGATAATCGAGAGCTAAGCCAAGTACGCAAGGGCGCGTCTAACATGCCCACCCTAGACTCCAGCCAATGCACATCTCCACTAGATAGAGCAGCTTTTGCCTCATCGGTCAAATTATAGCCCTCGAGAGCTTTGTCTGGATTCTCAGACAATTGGGCCAAGAAAGTGGCGTCATCCCTGGCTTTAGCCAGCACAGATAACAAGGCGGTGGTTTCCACATCGGGAGTCCATACCTTTTGGGGTTGAGCTTCAACGGTAACAAATCTTCCAAGCCAGCGCCTGGCGGCAACAACTTCAGCGGCTCGTTCCTTGCGAAGGAACACCAACCAGTAAAGCATGCCCACCGAGCTACCACCGATTACATTACCTATAGTCACTGGTATGAGGTTGTGAACAAAACCAAGTGCGGTGACATTAGTTATTTGAGCTGCAGTTACCCCTGCAGCTTGGGCAACCTCAGCTTGACCTGCCATAGCCATGCCCATAGGAATGAAGAACATGTTGGCGATGCTGTGTTCAAAACCACAGGCTACAAAGGCAGTTATGGGAAAGACAATGACCAGTATCCTACTGGTAACCGAGCGAGCAGCGAAGCATAGCCAAACAGCTAGACACACTAAAACATTACACATTATGCCTCGGTATAATGCTGGCACGAAGGCTAGATTCACCTTGGCATTGGCAATCATTAGAGCGTTAACTCCGACTCGATAGCTATCAAGTGCCCAGAACTGGGCATAAAAGATTAAGACTACTAAAATCAATGCGCCAGCAAGATTGCTAAAGTAAACTATTCCCCAGTTACGCAGCAGTTGAGACCCACTGATTCGGGCACTCATCCACGGAGCAACTATAAGGCAATTGCCGGTGAATAGCTCCGATCCGGCAACTACCACCAGGATAAGTCCTAGGGAGAAAGCCAGTCCACCTAATAACTTCCCCAATCCAAATCCTAGGCTAATATTAGTGGTAACCAAAGTGCAGAACACTGCCCCCAAGCCAATGAAAAATCCTGCCAAGAGGCCCAAAAGCACCATACTAAGGGTATCCCGAGAGGCTTTAGTTACACCGGTGCTTTCCATCTTGTGAACCATTTCCACTGGCTGATGGGCATCAGGCACTAACTTGTCCAACTTCTCGGCAATAGGTTGCATACCGGGCAATTCCGCTACCCGAGGCACACTTGTCAATTTAGTTCGCGCCATCGTGTTAACTCCTTTCGCTTACCATTTCTCTTGAGACAGCCGGCACCACAGCCAAGTAGCTAGCTCTTTATCCAGCTTGCCGACCCAGGCCTCTATTTTCCTGATATCACCACTAGCTAGGGCAGCTCTCTCCTCGGCAGTTAAAGTGTAATACTCTCTGAGAACCTCGTGAGGATTCTGGGCTAATCGGGCTAAGAATTCCGGCTCATTGGCAGCTCTTTTTAGAACGGCGAGTAGCTCCTCCCTCCCCGATACCACTTCTCCACTAACCTTTCCTCTGGTTACTTCAACCACTTTAGTCATTTTTATCCCTCCTTTCTTTTTATTCCAGAGCGAGTTTAGCAACTGCCCGACCGCCTGCCATCGTCCATAAGTTGTAATTTGCAATACCCTTTGGTCGCGCCCAAAGGGCCAACTGCCTTGCCCTAAGGGGCAGGCATGCTTTATAATTACTTAGGCATTTGAGAAATTGAGCGCAAGAGATAAATTAAGGATCTTGATTGCCGACGACCATCCGTTGCTGTGTGAAGCTCTGCATCGAGCATTGGATAGTGAGAAGGATGTGGAGGTTATCGCTGAGGCCAGCGATGGTGAGGAAGCAGTAAAACTTGCCTCAGAGCTAAAACCTGATGTCGTGGTGATGGATATTGTTATGCCCAAACTCAATGGAATTGAAGCCACTAAAAAGATCAAAGAGATGACTCCCAACGTAGCCATTTTGATCCTCACTGCTTACGATGACGATGAGTACGTATTAGGGTTGCTTGATGCCGGAGCCGCCGGCTATCTCTTGAAAAGTGCCAGAGGGCATGATTTAGTTAACGCTATTCGGGCTATACAAGCAGGAGAGTCAGTGCTCCATCCCAGCATCATCGCCAAGTTACTAAAGCGAGCTATGATGGCACCGGTTAAGGAGCAGAAACACCCAGAACTACTGAGTGAGCGAGAATCGGATATACTTAAGTTAGTCACCTTGGGGATGAGCAATAAAGAGATAGGGAAAAAACTGTTTCTCAGCGAGCGCACTGTTAAAGCTCACCTGACCAATATTTTCAACAAATTAAATGTTGCTTCACGCAGCGAGGCAATAGTCAAGGGATTAAAATGGGGATTAGTTACCTTGGAAGATACCACAGACAAATTCCAAGATTAAGGGGCCCACACCTCTGGATCATAATTATCCTCTTTGTCGCCTTAACTCTATCCCATTATACCGATCTCCTATCTGAAATACCTATCCTGGGCGACATTTCGCTGCCTGTAGCTCTCGGTCTTTCACGACACAGTTTGGAGCGGCTTCTTTATTTGCTGCTAGTGCTATATTCCAACTGGGCACTGGGGATAATCGGTGGTGGGGCACTATGGCTTTCAAGCAGTGTGGCAATGTTACTTCACCCCTTCCTCATTCCCTCCCATTTTAGAGCTGCATTGCTAGAAAGTTTCGCCTGCCTCGTCATCAGTGCTCTAATTATCATGCTTATACAAACCCGCCATGAATATAAGCAGCGACAGGAGATGCTAGAAAAGGCCGTGGAGGATCTGGAATTGTCGCGGCGAAACTATGAAGAGTTATTCACCAACACCAGCGACGCTGTTTGGGTTCACGATATGGAGAGCAATATCACTTTAGCTAATAAAGCCTGTGAAAAACTCACCGGCTATCCTGTTCCAGAATTGATCGGCAAAAATGTCTCCCAGTTTCTTGCCCCAGAGGCGCTAGCTTTGTTTAGACAGGCAAAAGAAAGGCTACTGAGAGGCGAAGCTATGGAACAGCGCTATGAGCAGCAATTAAATAGGAAAGATGGCTCTAAAGCAATCATACACTTAGCTACGCGGCTTATAGTTAGCGACGGCAAGCCTCAAGCTTTTCAGAACATAGCTCGAGATATAACTGAGGAGAGAAAGTTGCAGGATAATCTGCGATTTTACCTCAGGGAATGTCTCAGGGCTCAGGAAGAAGAACGTAAGCGCCTAGCCTGTGAGCTCCATGACGATACTTCACAGCTAGTATTGCTACTATCTCATCACATAGATAACATTGCCTCTGAAGCCAGCAATTATTTACCCCAGAAGCTAAGAAATGAGTTTGAGAAGTTATATGAACTGTCTCAGCAAGCCTATGAGGGCATCAAGCGCTATGCTCAAGCTTTAAGGCCCCGCATTCTGGATGACTTAGGTTTGGTGCCAGCTCTGGAGTGGCTAGCTCAGGAAATAACCAAGCTTGCAGGAATCAAAGTTCAGGTTAAAACAGATACCGTGCCCCCACTACCTCCAGAAACACAGCTGGTTTTGTTCCGTATCGCTCAAGAAGCCCTAAATAATATTCACAGACACTCTGAGGCATCTGAAGCCAACATTATGTTGGAGTACCAGGAAGATGCGGTCAAGATGACCATTAGTGATAATGGCAAGGGCTTTGAGCTTCCCCGGTGGCTAAGCGATTTTGCCGCTCAAGGTAAACTAGGACTTACTGGCATGGCAGAACGAATTCAACTGGTAGGCGGGGAAATTGAAATCACTTCTCAAATAGGAAAGGGAACTAAAATAATAGTTAAAGCACCGACAAAGCTTTATAATGAGAGCAATAGTTAGAGCAGTCCAAGGAGATTGCTTTGCTTCCCTCATAGCTAACATTTCTTGCCAAGTGCTCATAGTTTCTCCACTCTAACTGCTGCGACTTTGAGTTCAGGAATTTTGGATATCGGGTCTAGTTTGGGGTTGGTGAGGATATTGGCAGGGCTTTCAACGAAATGGAAGGTCATAAACACCACTCCAGGGGGCGATGCCTCAGTTATCTTGGCTTTAACGCGGATTTCACCGCGCCGAGAACTGACTCTAACTTTATCACCCTGAGCTATGGCAAGTTGTGAAGCATCCTCAGGGCTGATTTCCACAGTACCCTCGGGTTCTATAATATTAAGTCCGGCTACCTTACGAGTCATCGTCCCGGTATGAAAGTGATATAAGCTGCGCCCTGTGGTGAGAATCAAAGGATAGTCTTCGTCTGGCGACTCTCCTGGGGGAACATATTTTAGCGGGATAAATCTGCCTTTCCCCCTAACAAAAGTATTCACATGGAGTATTGGTGTACCTGGATGGTCATCGCTAGGGCAAGGCCATTGGAGTCCCCCACTCTCTAAACGCTGGTAACTTATGCCACCATAGCTGGGAGTGAGATAGCGAATTTCCTCCATTATGTCAAACGGGTGGCTATAATCAAAGCCTCCAGCCTCTAACCTTTTGGCTATCTGGCAAATAATCCACCAATCAGGATGGGAATCGCCAATTGGCTCAATAGCCTTCCTTACCCGCTGCACTCGCCGCTCAGTATTAGTGAAGGTGCCATCCTTCTCAGCAAAGCTCACTGCAGGCAAGACAACATGGGCAAATTTTGCTGTTTCGGAAAGGAAAATGTCCTGAACCACAAGAAACTCAAGTTTAGCTAGCGTCTCCCGAACATGCCCAACATCAGGATCGCTTAATGCCGGGTTCTCACCAATGAGGTATAGCGCCTTTATCTCTTTCCGGTAGGCGGCTTCAAGCATCTCAACCAAGGTTAGCCCTGGAGATGAGGGTAATGAGCACCCCCAGGCAATTTCAAATTTCTCTCTGATAGCTGGACTGGCTACTGCCTGGTAACCAGGATAGACATTGGGCAGGGCACCCATATCGCAAGCACCTTGCACATTGTTCTGACCCCTGAGTGGATTGACCCCGGTTGAGGGCTTGCCTACATTCCCGGTGAGCATTGCCAGGTTGGCAGTAGCCATCACATTATCAGTGCCATGGGAATGCTGGGTGATACCCATGGCATAGAGGATGGTGGCTGGACTATTGGTGGCAAACATACGGGCTGCTTGAGCTATTTTGTCACGTGGCACTCCCGTGATGGGCTCAACAAAATCGAGATCAAAATCATTTAATGCCTGCTTGAAGGCATCAAGGTTTTCACATCTCTCCTCGATAAAGGCTGCGTCAAGCAGCCCCTCGTCCACTATAACCCGCATCATGCCCATAAGTAAGGCAACATCTGTGCCAGGGTTATGCCGTAGCCAGAGGCTGGCAAAGCGGCAAAGGTCGATCTCACGGGGGTTAGCTACAATGAGCTTTGCCCCTTTATCTACTGCTCTTTTCACCTCAAGCCCGATCACGGGGTGGTCTTCTGTGGTGTTGGTGCCGATAGCTAAAATGCAAGCGGCGTTACCAACCTCGTTGATGGAATTAGTCATAGCCCCGCTGCCAAAGCTTTGGACAAGGCCAGCTACAGTAGGAGCGTGACACAGTCGGGCACAGTGATCAACATTATTAGTACCCAATACCGCTCGGGCAAATTTTTGCATGACATAGTTCTCCTCGTTGGTGCACTTGGCCGATGCAATCACTCCTATCTCGTCTGCTTTATAGCCTTTCAATTTCCTAGCCACCAGATCTAGTGCCTCATCCCAGGATGCCTCTTTCAACTCCCCATTCCTTCTTATTAGGGGAGAAGTTAAACGCTGGGGATGTTGGACGAATTCTGCGATACCGAAACGCCCTTTGACACATACTTGGCCATGATTAACTGTACCATCTGGAGCCGGAATGGAACTTATTATCCTCTCATCCTTGACCTCGAGCTTGAGTTGGCAGCCAACTCCACAATATGGGCAAGTAGTAACTACTTCACGGTCAGGCAAGCCCTCCCACTTATTAGCTCTTTCCATCAGGGCTCCGGTAGGACAAGCATCAATACAAGCTCCACAGAATTCACAGCTTACTTCCTGAAGTGGCTGATTGAAAGCGGTGCCTATCAAAGTTTCACTCCCTCGATAGGTAAAGGAGATGGCTCCCACCTTACGTACCTCTTGACACACGCGGGCGCAGCGACCACAAAGAATGCACAAGTTATAATCTCGGTCGAAGAATGGGTTTTCCCTGTTAACGGGGAGCTCCTTATAAGTATAAGGGAGAGTTACTTTCTCCAGTCCGATATAGCGAGCAACCCTCTGTAATTCACAGTTTAGATTTTTGGGGCAGGTGAGGCAGGAATATGGATGCTCGCTTAAAATCAGCTCCATTATGTTACGGCGAAGCTCTTGCAATTTTGGGGTATTGGTATGGACTACCAATCCTTCAGTCGCTGGGGTAGTGCATGCTGGGGGAAAACCGCGCATCCCCTCGATGTCCACAATGCACAGGCGGCAAGCACCAAAGGGAATTAGGTCTGGATAGTAGCAAAGCGTAGGAATATAGATGCCAGCTTCCAGGGCTGCCTCCAAAATTGTAGCCTCCCTTTTCGCTTTTACTTCCTTCCCGTCAATAATCAAAGTAACAGTATCCATGCTTACTCTCTCTTAATCAAATTTACTCCCGCTCCTCCAAGTCGCATCTCAAGCACCGCGTTGCCTCCTCAATGGCTAGTTCCTCACTAAGGCTAAGTTCCACCTCAGCAAAACTACCAAGTCGCTCACCTAAAGGCAGAGTAGGTATTGGGAGACGATGCTTCTCCCCCTCGTCAATTTCAGGCAGCGCCTCTAGCTCTTCAGGTGGCGCCAGCTTTTCGTCTATCACTCCCTTGCCACCTAAATATTTATCAATCGAGATTGCTGCCTGCCTTCCAGCAGCGATGGCCTCGATGACTGTGGCTGGTCCAGTCACGGCATCGCCGCCAGCAAAGACACCCTCCCTACCTGTAGCTAAAGTATAAGTGTCAACCTGGAACGTATTCCCCCTTCCCAAGGGGAGCCCGAATTGGTCTGGAGTCTCTGGCATCTGACCGATAGCAGCAATCACAGTATTAAAGCTCGAGCTGAATTCACTGTCCTCGATTGGCACTGGGCGTCGTCTACCACTGGTATCCACCGCCCCCAGCTTCATGCGAATGCATATAAGCTCCACCACACTGTCTTTGCTCTCTATTCTAATCGGGGCAGCAAGGAACTCTATCTTCACCCCTTCATGTATTGCCTCATTTATTTCTTCCTCGCTTGCTGGCATCTCAGTCCTAGTGCGGCGATAGATAATGGTTACCTCCTTGGCACCAAGTCGAAGTGCGTTGCGGGAAGCATCTATGGCGACATTGCCCCCGCCGATGATTGCTATTCTGTTCCCTACCCTAACTTTATTCCCCATATTTATCTCTCTGAGAAAGGATATACCTTCCATAACCTCAGGACTATCCTCTCCTTCAATCCTTAGCTTAGCCCCTTGGTGAGCGCCAATGGCAAGGAAAATGGCGTTATAACCATCGGCAAAAAGCCCGTCTAAGGAGTTGATTTTTGCATTTGTCCTTATGTCAACTCCAACACTCTTTATCTCCTCAATTTCCTCAGTTAATACCTCTCGGGGCAAGCGATACTCGGGAATGCCATAACGCATCATGCCACCTGGCTCAAGGAGCGCCTCAAACACAGTAACGGTATGTCCTCGCTTCGCCAGGTAATAGGCTGCAGTAAGTCCTGCTGGCCCGGAGCCAATGATGGCAACTTGCTTTCCTGTAGCTGGAGCTATTTTTGCCCTCATTTTCCAGAGCCCATTGCCCCTCTCGGCGGCAAAGCGCTTGAGCACCCTTATAGCAATAGAGTCATCTAATAGTCCTCGCCGACATTTGGCTTCACAGGGATGGGGACAGACACGCCCACAAACTGAGGGGAAGGGTATTTTCTCTCGAATTACCGCCAACGCTTGGTCAAACTGCCCCTGACTAATGAAGCGAATATAGCGAGGTACATCCACACCAGCGAGACAGGTATGGCTGCAAGGTGCCTTGACCAGCCCCTTACAGACCGCAGCAGGACATTTCTTTCTTTTGATATGGGCTTCATATTCATCACGGAAGTAGCGGATGGTACTCAACACTGGATTGGGTGCTGTTCCCCCTAAGGCGCAGAGCGAGCCATCCCTGACTGTTTCAGCAAGTTGCTGTAATTTATCAATGTCTCCGTCTTGCCCCTCTCCACGAGTTATGCGTTCCAAGATATCGAGCATCTGTCTTGTGCCCACTCGACAGGGGGCACACTTTCCACAGGATTCGGCTTGAACAAAGGTGAGGAAGAATTTGGCAAAATCAACTATGCAAGTATCTTCGTCAGCCACGATCATGCCACCTGAGCCCATAATGGAGCCCGCTTGGGTCAAAGCTTCATAATCTACAGGTAGGTCTAAGAGCTCAGCGGGAAGGCAGCCTCCAGAAGGACCACCAGTCTGCACCGCCCTAAACTGCTTATCGTCAGCAATGCCACCTCCAATATCATAGACGATCTCACGAAGGGTGATGCCTAAGGGAACTTCAATGAGTCCGGTGCGCTTTATCTTTCCCGCCAAAGCAAAAGTCTTTGTTCCTTTGCTCCCCTCTGTTCCATATTGGGCATACCAATCTGCGCTTTTTTGCAAAATCGCCGCCACAGCGGCAAGGGTTTCTACATTATTGATATTGGTTGGTTTGCCCCAGATGCCTGATTGAGCGGGGAAGGGAGGACGGGGGCGGGGCATACCCCGTTTACCCTCAATAGAAGCCATCAATGCTGTTTCTTCGCCGCAGACGAAAGCTCCTGCTCCCTCTTTGATTTCTATGTCGAAATTGAAGCCTGAACCAAGGATGCTTTCCCCCAGAAGCCCATATTCCTTCATCTTAGCAAGGGCAATATTCAATCGTTCTAGAGCCAGTGGGTATTCGGCGCGGCAATAGATATAGCCATGTGTTGCCCCTATAGTGTAGGCAGCAATAAGCATTCCCTCCAGAACAGCATGTGGGTCTCCTTCCAAGACGGATCGATTCATAAAGGCCCCAGGGTCTCCTTCATCGGCATTGCAAACGAGGTATTTTTCCCTGCCGGGAGATTTACGGCAGAAATCCCACTTGAGCCATGTAGGGAAGCCAGCACCACCTCGCCCTCTGAGCCCTGACTTTTTAATCTCCCCTATAATTTCCTCCGGGCTCATTTTAAGTACCCGGGCAAATCCGCTATAGCCACCACGGGCAATATAGTGATTAATATTTTCGGGATCAATAGTTCCACAATTTCTCAGAATGATACGAACCTGCGGTTTGAGCATGGGCAAGTCAAAGAATCTGGGAATACCCTCAATGCTACCATCACCTATAGTGCCTAAGGCGAGGTCTGGGCGAGGATTATCTTTAATCAGATAATCCTCGACGAGCTCGGGCACAATTTCAGGGGTGATATTGCCATAGCAAATGCGGGGTCGCCTTGGCTTGATGATATCAACTAAAGGCTCAAGATAACATAGCCCGACACATCCCACCTGTATCACAATAGCATCGATACTGCGCTTGGCTAATTCATCATTAATAGTTTGGAGCACATTTAACGCGCCCGCTGAGCGACCACAGGTGGCAGCACCAACGAGGATGCGGGGCTTTTCACTGTGCTCTAAGGCTTCCCATTCCGATTTTGCTCGACTTTGAATCTGGTCAAAAATCATCTCAGCTTCCGAAGCTAATGATAAGAGGACAGAACTTGCTTTGCCTTTATCGGGGTCATCCTACTATAAACTGTCTTATCCACCACCATCACTGGGGATAAAGCACAGCAACCAAAACAGGCAACCCTCTCCAGACTAAATTTATAGTCCTCCGTAGTCTCTCCCGGCTTGATGCCAAGTTTTCTTTGCACCGTTTCCATAATGCGCGCTCCAGCCCGCACATAACAGGAAGTGCCAAGACACACCTTAACAGTATATTCACCAGAACGGGTAAAGCGAAACTGAGCATAGAAAGTAGCCACACCGAAAATCTCACTCTTTGAGAGGCCTAGAAAGCGGGCGATTTCGGATACCGCTTCCTCCGGGAGATAGCTCAGTTCTTCCTGAACTTTTTGCAAGATAGGAATTAAGGTTCCTCGCTTCTCTCTATATGGCGCTAATATCTCAGCCAGTTTATCGCTGATGATGCCTCCGAAAACTAACTAATTTCAAAAGGCTAGGTTCAAACCCATACTATAGCGTAAATGGAGAAGTTAATACAAGTAGTTGTGCTCGTTGGGTCTGCATTTTTTAGTGTGAAAATCTGTAAAAGGTGCCGGGCCATTTAAAAATGTAGTTGCCCAATTTATTGGGCGACTGTGCCTGATAAATCAGGCAACTACAAAAATTTGGGGGGAAACACCTCTGAGGTGGCTGAAATTGAACGGGGAATCAAAATTAAACAGCCTGGGTGCCGGGAAGGAGGTGATTATTCGTGGAAGTAAAGGACGTTACCAACTTTAGTGGCAAATGTGCTTATCTATAACTCTCCACTCATGAGAATAAATATTAAATCGATGCCCTCGAGCAAAGCCGATCAATGCTATGCCAAACTTCTGGGCAGCTTCTATGGCTAGGCTAGTAGGGGCTGAGATGCTTACTATCACAGGAATTTGGACACGGGCTGCCTTCACCACGGTTGACTTTGTCTGCCGACTCGAGGTTACCAGTGCGCTGTTAGCCAGGTCCATCTTGGTACCAAATGCAAGGCCAATGACCTTATCTATAGCACAATGCCTACTTACATCTTCAACAAAGATATAACTACGCTGATTACGTATCTGAGCAATATGAGTACCTCCAGTCTCCTTAAATAGGAGGCTATCTTCATCCAGCTTCTTGATAGCATCCCAGATCTCGGTGACAGTTATCTTGGCTTGCGAGTTAACCTCTTTCACCTTTACAGAATTGCACCTGCCAATTGTAACGGCAATGGCAAATTTGCTTCCATCCGACTTGACTTCTATGCCTTTTATATTCGAGGAATGGCATATCCCCTCAGAAATCAGATGCCCCCTAGCCAGCTCCTCTAAATGGGTTGGCAAACAATAGAGTGACCGATAAACCTCACCGTTAAGCCTGATCACAACCTCGGCCTCAGAGGTAACTAGATCAAAACAGACTTCCCTATGACAATCTAAAATTCTGTGTATTTTAACCTTTCTTAATTCTGCCACTACTTCTCTGTATCAGAGTTGCTTCTTTATTTTTATCCCTAAAAATAAGCGTATGCGTTCACCATGGATTTTACGCTGCTACTTCCTCCATTTCAATTTTGTCCGTGCCGGCTAAGGAAAAGCAGGCCAAACATATCGGCTAGAACCCAAAGATTTTTCCTTCCCTAAACATCTCTCCTCCCCTCATCAGATAAACTTGGTCACTGCTCTAGAGCTGGGCAGAATGCTTAGCTTGTCCATGCTCCAAAAGATCGCTATATTTGCTGTGGAAGGAAAGGACGTTACCAACTTTAGTGAGAAATGCACACCAGAAGTGGAGCGAGCAATTCCCAAAGTGGTTAAGATGGTGCTCTGTGAGCTAGGCAAGCAATTTCTTGGCACAAAAACCTAAACCCCCTTGTTTTTTCCCCCACCTTGGTTTAATATTTACCTTTTGAATACGTAAGTGACTTTCTTGCCAAGTGTAGTGCTTGTGCAAAAACTGGGTAAATTAAATACTCACCAAGTTTAGCAGAGTGACCGTGATAGCATTTTTAGCAACTGCGTTTGGGACTTTTTTACTATACCTACTCTTGACCACCGCATCTGGCCCTTTGTTTCTCTGGAGTAAAGAAGAACTAATTATTGGGGCTATTTTCGCTCTAATAGTAGCAGCAATAGTAAGGAAGATATTCCCAGCGGAAAACCTTCGCTTGCTAAACCCGAAGAGATGGTTTCTACTCCTTGCCTATATTATATGGCCATTCTTTCCAGCGATGGCAAAGGCAAATATTGATGTTGCCTACCGAGTAATAACAGGAAGGATAAACCCAGGCATTGTGAAGATTTCCCCAAAGCTAAAGACTGACGCTGGTTTAACCATGCTTGCCAACTCCATAACCCTAACTCCAGGCACTTTGAGCGTGGATGTAGATGAAGAAACAAATGACCTGTATGTCCATTGGATAAATGTGAAGGAAGAGGCCTTAGAAAAAATGCCCAGAGATTACAAATACATATGTGGTGAATTCCCTGATTGGGCAAGGAGAGTGATGGAATAATGTGGCTTCCCGTAGCCATATTCCTTGCAGTTTGCGCCACTATAATTCTTATAAGGCTGTTCTTAGGCCCTACCCCACCAGACCGACTAGTAGGATTGGATACCTTAAACACCGTAGTTGTAGTGTCCATGGTTATCCTGGGGGCGGCATTTGAAGAGCTAATATATGTTGATGTGGCTATTGTCTATGCCTTGCTTTCCTTTGTCAGCACCCTTTTCATAGCCAAGTATATTGAGAAAGGCAAATTCTAATGATACTAGATATAATCACCTACATATGTATAGGCATCGGATGCTTGCTTAACTTGCTGGCGGCGATCGGCCTGCACCGTTTCCCTGATGTTTATACCAGGCTACACGCCGGAACGAAGTGCACTACCTTCGGCTCCATACTTTTAATTGCGGCTGTTGTTATACAATCTGTAAGTGTTTGGGTAGCGGAGGGTCTTTCCTCTCCCCAATCAGTACTTACCCTACATGCAGTTATTGCTTTGGTAGTTATTTTGCTGACCAATCCTACCAGTGCTCATGCCATCGGTAGGGCAGCACATAGGAGCGGGATCAAACCAGCGAGAGCGGTGGTGGATGACCTGGAGAAAGAAAAACCATGATTGAGCTAGGAGTTCTACACATAATTATCCCTATTTTGATTGTAGTGTGTGCCTTGTTAGTAGCTATATTCAAAGACCTCATCGCTGCTGTAATAAGTTTAGCTGCTATGAGCCTGCTCTTAGCCCTAGAGTTTTACTTACTTCAAGCCCCTGATGTGGCTATTGCCGAGGCTGGGGTAGGAGCAACTATCACCGTAGCGATTTATATCCTGGCCATAAGGGCAACAAGGCGTGAATAGGAGGAACATGAGAAAAATTGCTATCGCAGTATCCTTGAGCATCTTTATCGCCTTCTTAATCGCAACAGCATTCCTCATTCACCCCTTTGGCTATCCTCCATCTGAAATGGATGACTACATAATAGAAAATACCCAGAGTGAAACTGGAGCCAATAATGCCGTAACTGCCGTTGTCTTTGATTACAGAGGCTTTGATACTTTAGGAGAGGCTACTATTTTGTTTACCGCAGTGACCGGCGTGGTAATGCTATTTAGAGCCAAGAAGAAAAGGGAGAAATAAAACCATGATGTCTAAAATTGTGCGTACTATGGCCAGCCTCTTAATCCTTTTTGCCCTTATCTATGGCTTATACATCATCATGCATGGTCACTTGACCCCCGGCGGTGGGTTTCAGGGAGGTGCTGTAGTTGCCTCAGGCGTAGCCTTGCTCATTGTTGCTTTTGGCTCCGATAACATTCACAAAAGCCTAAAGGAACACCATCTCTCTATCTTAGAAAGTAGTGGAGCACTAATATTCATCGGCTTAGCCTTTGGCGGTCTAGCCATCGTATTCTTCTATAATTTCCTTGTTGGCTCCTCCATTTTCGGTCACATCCCTCCCTCTGGCCCTAACACTGGAGATATATGGACTGCCGGGGTAATTCCTTTTATGAACATAGCAGTAGGCTTAAAAGTCCTGGCCGGCTTGTCTGCCATCCTTCTGGTCATGGCTTTAGCCACCACCGTAATGGAGGTGGAAGAATGACACAAGGCACTCCTTTTAATGTTCCCTTTTTAGCAGTAGCGGCATTAATAGGCATTGCCTTTTATATCATCCTATCCCAGAGAAATCTGATAAAGCTGGTAATGGGGCTCAGTATCCTGGCATCTGGCGTTAACCTATTCTTGATCACTTTGGGGTATAGGGAAGGTGGGGTGGCTCCCATTTACACCCACGCTCCCGCAGGGGTTATGGTATTGCCTGTCCCCCAAGCTTTGACTCTCACCAGCATCGTTATTGCCGTAGCATGTTTGGCTTTGATGCTTTCCATGGTAATACACATTTATCGCCACACCGGAAGTACAGATTCAGAAAAATCTAGAATAATGAAAGGGTAAAGTAAACTGGACACTCTAATAATTCACTCCCCTATCCTGATAATAGCCATCCCACTATTAGCAGCATTTTTAACTCCTCTAATTGGCAGAGCCAGTGGAAAGGCTAGAGATGTCTTGGTAGTAGCCAGCCTGGCATTTGTAGAATTCTTGGTCATAATTTTAGCTCGGGATATTTACCTCAACGGATTACACATCTATACCCTGGGAGCATCTTCTCCCAACCTTGCCATCCCTGAAAATTATATCGTCCCGGTGCGCATAATCCTGGAAGTGGATAGCATATCCATATTTATGGCCATAATAGCGGCCACTGTTTCCTTAGCCGCAGCTATATATTCCCTCTCCTTTATGAAAGGGGAGACAGGCCAGAATAGGTTTTATACTCTCCTGCTACTTTTGGTAGCGGGCATGTTTGGCATGGTGCTTACCGGCGACTTGTTCAACCTGTTTGTCTTCCTAGAAATAGCTTCTATTGCTGGGGCAGCATTGGTCGCTTTCAGAACCAAGTTTGCCGATACCGCAGAAGGCGGATTGAAATACATAGTTATATCTACCGTTGCTGCCCTGATGGTCCTATTCGCTATAGGCATATTTTATGCCCAATACAACTTGCTCAATATAGGTGCTCTGGCCCATGTAATGCAATATACCATGTTGGATAAGATAGCCCTAGTCTTGTTAGCCATAGCATTTATGATGAAGCTAGCAAGTGTGCCCCTGCACATGTGGTGCCCCGATACCTATAGTGTTGCCCCGGCTGGTATAACCATTATGCTTGTAGTGGCAAGTTACGCCTGCCTGTACGCCCTTTTCCGGACATGCTTTACCCTGTATGGAGTTAGTCCAGACATGGTTACGGTGGGGTGGATAGTGATAACCCTGGGGATGTTAACTATGTTCGTTGGAGTTACTATGGCTGTTTTCCAAACGGATATCAAGAGGTTGATGGCCTATCATTGTATCTCCCAGACAGGATATATGCTGCTTGGAATAGGAGTCGGGCTTGCTGTTTTAAATCGCCCAGAAGCCCTAAACACTTACGGTATAGCCGCTATGGACGGAGGGATTTTCCACATAATAAATAACGCCCTATACAAGGGACTCCTATTCCTAACTGCGGGGGCTTTATTCTACCGCACGGGCACCAGAGACCTTAACAGAATGGGTGGCTTAGCCCATAAGATGAAGTGGACTACTATATTCTATATCATCGGGGCTTTGTCCATCTCTGGTATCCCTCCTTTCAATGGATTTGCCTCAAAGTTATTAATTTACGAGTCTGTGTACCGTTTCAATCCCATCCTGGCTATAGTAGCCATGATAACATCGATCCTCACCCTAGCTTCCTTTACCAAAGCTTTCTACTCAGCATTTATGGGAGCAGAGCTCCCCGAATACCAGGAGGTAAAAGAGGTGCCAAAATCTATGATAGCCGGCATGGCCGTCCTAGCTGCAGGCATTATCTTCTTTAGCCTTTTCCCCGGGCTTATTGTTGATTGGCTAGCTCACCCAGCTACTGAGGCACTGATAAATCAGGGAGCCTACATCAATGGAATTATAGGAGGAGGATAGATGTCAATTTTAGGACTTAGTTATTCTCCTTGGAGCCCAATCTTTTGGCTCCTTGCCTCTGTAGTTGTGATGATAATGGCCTACTTTTTTAGGAGGCGAGGACAGAAAAAATATAAGAAAGATACCGAGCAAACAAAGATCTTCTTATGCGGTGAAGAGGTGCCTGAGGCAAAGCAGCGACATATAAGAGCCCACAATGTATACTGGGGGTTTTTTGAGACTATGAAAGAATACTATGACGCGAATATAAAAGCGCATACGGGAATAATAAATGATTATATAATCTGGTTCCTAGTTCTTATAGCTATAAGCGCCATAATACTCTTTATCGTGGGGATAGTTTAAATAAGAATGTTATTGCGAGCGAAGCGAAGCAATCTCAACTGGAGTGCATATGAGCCTTAACGCAATAAAGAGAGCACTTTGGATCTACCATATCAATACTGGCTCGTGCAACGGATGTGATATTGAGATCCTTGCCGCACTCACCCCCAGGTATGACCTTGAACGTTTTGGTATGATGCTTGTTGGCTCACCGCGCCATGCCGATGTATTACTGGTGACTGGTCCAGTGGCAAGACAGATGGCTCCAAGGCTCAAACGGGTATATGAGCAAACACCCGACCCCAAGGTAGTCCTACAAGTCGGTAGTTGTGGTATGGAAGGAGGAGTGTTCTACGAATCCTACAATTTGGTGGGACCAGTAGATCAACATATACCTGTAGATGTATATGTTCCCGGATGTCCCCCTAGGCCCGAGGCTATTATAGAGGCTGTAGCTAAAGCCTGGGTAAAACTGGAGAAAGCTGAGCAGGTGGCATAAATGGAAATACTGAGTCCCGAAGAAATAGTTGAGAGCTTTAAGGCTGCCCTGGGTAGCAGCTTTATCGATTCAAAGATTTACCAAAGAGAGGTGGCGGTCAAAAAGAACCTTTTCCAAGCAATTTGGATATATGTAAAGAGGGACGCCCTTAGGCAAGCAGTAGAACACATCTGCGAGTTACAAGAATATCCTCATTTGTCCATAATCTCATCCTCTGACCTCGGGGATAGCATTGAGTTGATATATCACTTCACAATATATTATGGGCAGCACCTTAAAGAATTATCACTAGGACTATGCCTAAATCTACCAAAAAGCGACCTGAAGATACCAACAATTACAGATATCATTCCCGGCGCAATATTTACCGAGCGTGAAACTCAAGAGATGATGGGAGTAGAGGTGGTCGGCATACCCGATAACAGAAGGTTGTTCCTGCCAGAGGATTTCCCCGAAGGTGTTTATCCCTGGAGAAAAGACGAGAAAGGACCAGAGGACATGCTCAGAGTCCTACCGGGGAGGGAGAAGAAATGAAGAACGAAGAGATGGAAACGACTTACACCATCCCTGTAGGTCCAATCCATCCGGCACTGAAGGAACCTATCCGTAAGT
>JABUBO010000024.1_pt1 | contig 39452 bp, 34 predicted proteins | sample 7240361 | NCBI WGS metagenome assembly JABUBO01 (sample SAMN07256346, study PRJNA390944) | subsurface metagenome | isolation source: Methane hydrate marine sediment | place: Pacific Ocean: Eastern North Pacific, ODP site
CTCTGGGCATGGGTTAATCCCCCCGACAGGCTATTTTGAAACAGAGCAATTCCCATATTAAACACCGGTTTAATAAACTTTCATCTTATTGAACGCCTCGCCCCAGGCCCCCGAGCAGTAGGTCAAAAACTACCATACTACTAGCGAGATTTGGAGAAAATACCCAGCGCACAGTAAGCAACTTTGATTATGGAGCTGCACTCCACATACCGCCCACACGTCTTTACCCCAATATAGCCGGGAAAGCCAAAACCCTACTTCTTGTCCTCTGCTTGGAAATGCTCCGCCACGGTTTTGCCAAAATCCTGAGCTGCCTTTCCCGCCTCACTGAATTTCTCTTTCACTTCCTCGTCCTTAAACCTCTTAGCCAGGGCCTTGGCGGATTCAGCCGCGGCATCGCCAAATTCCTTGGCCTTCTCCTTCAGCTCAGGATCATTGAATATTTCGCTGATCGCCGACCCGAATGCGGTGAGCATCTGCCCGAAACTATCTCCCGGGCTCTTTTTAGTACTCTCCTTTTCTTTCGCCATAATACCCCCTCGGCTGTTTTCTTTTTTGTGCAGTCAGGTTATACCCCTATTATACACATCTTTCCGCTCTTCATTTTCCAGACCGCTCAATGCCAGGACAAGATGCAGCCATGCCAGCAGAGGAACAGCATTCAAGCCGCTGAGGTCGGAGGTTCAAATCCTCTCGCCCCAACCAAAATTTGATTCACATGTAGAATCATTGTACAGTGGTGTACAAAGAAGGTAGAATAGCGAACTACAGACGCAGGGAGATTTTATGGCTACACACGAGAGCAGCGTGAATTATCAAAACCTTATTCGAGATTTGGCCGACATGTATCCATTCGATGTGGCTGAAGTGGTGCTTGTAGAACTTGCAGCAAATTCATTGGATGCAAAGCCAACTCGTATCTCAATTGACTTTGACCCTCATACAAAGGTGCTTATCGTTACAGATGATGGTAAGGGAATGACTGCCTCTGAGTTTGACCAGTACCATGACTTTGCGGCAGGACTTAAGACAAGAGGGATTGGCATAGGCTTTGCAGGCGTTGGAGCAAAGGTTAGCTTTAATATTGCTACGAGGGTCGTCACCGAAACACGCAGCAAAACATTTGCTGGGGGTTCCAATTGGTATCTGCAATCAAAAAAGAAACTTGTCTGGGAGGACATTCACCCTATACATTTGCATGGGTATGGCACGAGGGTGGAAGTGCGATTTACATCGAACGCAACGCTTCCCTATTCTTCTACAGAAGATCTGATCAAACTACTAAAACGACACTACCTCCCTCTTTTAGATGCAACATATCTTGCCCTATATGAGCGCTTAGGTTATTACTCCAGTAACCTTAGGTTTGTAGTCAATGGACAAGTTATTAATCCAGGCAAGCTGACAGAGGATTTCGCCCTAGAAAAAGTGAGGGAATTTTACCCACAAAAAGCTGGTAAAAGAATAGGCTATGGCATTTTTGGCTTAGCTTCTTCAGAATATCCACTTGGGCCCGATATTTGTGGCGTTCTATTATGCACTTGGGGGAAAGTTATTAAAACTGATCTATTTAACCAATTCCCTGGCAACTTTGGATCACGCATCTTGGGAACTGTGGAAATCCCTGGCTTTGTAAACTTTCTGACCACTGCCAAGACAGACTTCATTCGTCGGTGGAAGCATCGGGAATTCGAGAGTTTGTACAACCCAATTAGACAAGAGTTCAAAACTTGGCTTGGAGAATTAGGGGTACAACCCACAGAGATTACCGGAACCGATGAAGCAACAAAGCTAGAAAGGGAACTCAAGAGGATTTTGGATGATGTTCCAGAGCTAACCGAACTTTTTGGATTCCGAACGAGAAAGGCTATCCTCCAACCGAACAGTAGTGGCATGACAAATGCTAGTTCACAAGAAGGAGCGGAGGTGACATTCCCTGTTGGTGAAGGTGAGACAGGGGAAGGGCCAGGACCGGTCGATGTAGGCGACCAGCCTGGCGAAGCGCTGGTGGAAGATAAGAAAGCTGGAACCGAGCCTGCTAAGCCAATTAGCCGCGTTGGTCATCGAGGGCCTAAGATCACTTTTGCCGAAGCACCTGACAGGTTGGATTTAGCTTGGGTTGATGGAAATAATGTGGTCATCAATAGTGGGCATCCTTCCTATGTCAAAGTCCACTCTGATAGCACAGCAAGAAGACTTCATAGTCTCTTTGCTATAGCAAGTGCAGTTCAGAGATTCGTGGCTAGCGGAGGTGATACTCAGGATCTCATGTTCACGGATAGAATGATGGCAGCTTGGGGGAAGAGATGACTGGAGACAAGTTGGCATTCATTTCATTTGAACCAAGTAACGGGCACTTTACAGCATTCTTGCCAATAGAGGAACTGATTTCGAGTGACAATGACCCTGAGCCTACACTTAGAAAAGTTGCTGAGGTATATGAGCATTCAATAGTAAAAATGCGTAATCTTGTTAAACAGATACAGAATTTCAGGGATAATCGCAAGCTCTTGCCAGCCCGTAAGGTATGGCAGCTTGGAGACGCTATATTCGAATTGCAAGATAACTTAAATAAGTTATCCCTTCAGCTTGATGGTCTTTATGACCATCTTGTACGCGATTTAGGTGTGAAAAGGAAATGGCTGGAGAAAGTCATTACCTTTCGGCGATACTTACCCGATGAGAATGCTGTCCCGCAGTCGTTGAATTGGGGACGTTGTGAAAAGGGAACGCGACGAGCAGCAGAAAACCTGAAAAGGGATTACCACTAGCTTAGATATCAATGGATGCCAACCAGACTACTCATGTGCTGAATATTTTTGCTCAATACTCGCACTGTTTTACTCTCGAAGAACTGTCAAATTTTGCAGATTCGGATTCGGATAACGAGATACTTAGACATGCTCTTCTAACTGATTCCCGCTTTATGCAATTGGAAGACGGAGGTTCTGATGAAAAGCATTCTATACCAAAGACAAGTCTTTTTCAATGGTTTTGCCAGTTGAGCCTTAAGCTAGCTCAGGCAAAGCAAACTAGGCTGAGCAAACACCAAGTGGCAATGCTTATGAGTTCTCTCCGTATTGATGGCCGATGGGATACCCCACCGATGGAGGCTGTTCAGTTTGGCAGCCATTTCGGCTTCATCGGACCTGCTTGGACATCCAATAAGTATGTCTTTCCCCTAGCACACATCCTATCATTCGCACAAGATCCCACCAAAGTTACTAGCATCGTAATGGAAAACTTCACGGCGGAGGAAAAGGCATACCTCGCTTTTGAACAGCCTCTACAAGAGTTAATTCAAGAGGGGTTTTCTAAGCTCACTACAAGACAACGATATGTTATACAGGCAAGAGAAGGCATTTTGACAGGAAGGAGAATGACCCTTCAACAAATTGGCGACCGCTTGGCTATCACGAGGGAACGCGCCCGCCAGATAGAAGCCAAATTCTGGGATAAGTTCCGACAGCGTCCTCGTGGGCGATCACTTGCCTGGCTCTTTTCCACAGCTCTCATCTATGATCTCATAAGCAAGCAAGGTAGCTTAATCGTTCCCCAAAATTCCCCTGAGGCGTTCCTTCTGAGTTTCCTTGCCAAGTGCACAGATGTCCCTCAAGCGGAGTTTCCACATAGTAAAATGCTGATCTTGGGCGCCTCGCCAAAAGATGTGATGTTACCTAAATCTACTGGCTCGGTTCATGAAGATATTGATAGAGATTCTATAGCAACCCGCTTGGAATCGGAGGGGCGACTTTGCCTTATTAACAGCGATTTAAAGATTCTTGCTGAAAGCATTGCACAGTTTCGTCGAAAGCGTCTTACTAAAGAACAAAAGGCATATCTCACCCTGCGCGCTATTGGAAGGCCAGCACATTACAGCGAGGTTACAGAAGTCTACAATTCTCTATTTCCCAATGAACTACCCACCGAGCATAACCTTCATGCTGTGCTTAGCCGTGAGAAACACGGCGTCGTTTGGATTGGAATTAAGGGTACGTTTGCACTTAAAGAATGGGGCTACGAGCATCCCACAATAACCCTTTTCGATGCTGTAACAGAGATTGTAGAGGAAAAATATAAGGAGACAGCCCAACCAGTTCCTTTCGTAGTAATAGTTGCAGAAATGGGCAAACGTAGGCAGGTTGTGAACCCGTCTAGTTTGGTAATCGCCACACAATGTAATCGTAATCTACGGCGTGTTGGCAAAGATTCCTTCGTCCCCAAAGAACCCTCTGAAGAAATACAGGAGGAAATTTCCGCAGAGGAGCTAGACAAAATCTTGAGGGAATTCGAGAAAGAAGGCGATAAAGGAGCGATAGAACAGCAACTTCCATCGACTTTGGGAAATGAACCCCCTCCACCGCAATTTAGGCACGCCTTACTCAGCCTAAAGCAAAAACTTACTTCGTTACGGTCCTAAAGCCGTTAATTTTATCTGCACCCTTAATTTTATCCCCAGCCCTACTCTTTTTAGCCCTTACGCCCTTACTGCGTGATGTTCAGGGTAGCAAGCAATTTGCTGTCTATATTAAGGGGATTGTTTCAATGCCTTTGTTTGCTAGCGTTTCTGTGATATATAGGGAAGTGCAAAATGTTATGTCAAAAACACGACTATTGCTTGACAGCATGTATTGCAGGAGATAGCCATGTACCAGTATAATAGCATAAAGAGTCTTGCTAATAAAAACAAACATACGAGGAAAAGTATAATCCAGTTTATGGGAGGCTTAGCATCCATTAGCCAAGTGGCAGAAAACTTAGCAAAAAGCTATCGAAGTGTTAGAAAGCAACGGGTAGAGCATGAGATTCCCGGAGAGATAGATTGAATCTGCGACAAATCAACTAGAACTTCCTAGGATAAAACTTGAGGCATGTAATAACGCATTGAGGTCGACGATTAATCATAATTACGATTCTTCGGGATGCAGGAGGTTTGAGATATGGAAGACGAAAGTATTACGCTTCGATTAACCGGTGACCCTGAAAATGTCCCTGCGCTTGCCTTCTTAGAAGCTATCCGCAGTTTCCTCAACATTCTAGTTGAGGTGGATGTTGCGGTATCTGCAAGACCCAGAGGTAGTCTAAAATGGCTTGTGACTGAGTTGAGCAGTAGTATTCCGGCTATCACACTAATGCCCAAATCTATCGCCAAGGATTTGGATGTTAGCGCTGATGTTATAAGAGCAACCGCTGATGGTCTAGAGACTCTCGAAAGAGAGACTGTGCGTCCAGCACATTTTTCTGATGCAGCCCTAGAGAGTGCTGGTAGAATGGTAAGTCTTATAGGAAGAGGCATCAGTCGCGTGACTATCTTTACTGCCTATCGGCTAGAAACCAGGGTTACGCAGCATGTCGCTGCAAATGTAGATGAGATTATGCGAGGATTGGGAAAAGCACTTGGAACAGTAGAGGGAACCATTGAAATGGTAACTATTCATGAACGGCGCTACTTTAACCTGTATGAAGCTCTTACCCGCCAAGCTATTCCTTGTTATTTCCAACCTGAACTGTTCGAAATGGTCAAGGACGCACTGGGGAAACGAGTGGGCGTTTACGGTGAGATCCGCACCACTAGGGCAGGACAGGTTACCTCTATCACTGCCAAAGAGGTCACTGTGTTCCCTCCCAGAGAGAAGCTGCCGCAAACGGATGACGTCGTAGGAATCTTGGCAGACATGACCCGTGGGCTAGATATAGAAGAATATATTAAGAGGCTACACGGTGACTGATAAATCACCCCTCCTATATTGGGATAGCTGTCCCTTTATAGCTCTTATAGGAGAGAACAAAGAAAGACGTGAAATGTGTAGGCTCATCATGAAGGAAGCCGAGAAAGGAAATTTGCGCATCCTTACTTCCGCATTTACCTTTGCAGAAGTAATTAGGCCAGAGGGTCAGCCTATACTTGACACGGAGCAAGAACTTCAGGTGCTGCGGTTTCTAGCTAATGAGTATATAATAGTCCGATGGGTGGATAGACAAATAGGCGATATGGCACGACAGGTTAGTCGGCAGACAGGGTTAAAACCACCAAACGCAATACATGTTGCTACAGCCCTGCGGCTAGAGGCTGAGGTCTTACATACCTATGACCAAAAGATGCTACGTCAGAATAGGAAAGTGGGAATTCCACCATTGCAGATTGAGGAACCTCGCTGGGATGTCCAGCCTGAAATGCCCCTAAAAGATTAATAGCGACTAGTACTGCCGGCTACTTGTGCTGAAGGGATGATTTCCAAAAAATTCTGTTCTATTGAATTCATCGCGAATAAACTCACCTCCTTCCGCATTTCAGATGGTTGCTGGTCACGACATCTATCCTATGCTTCTAACACAAACTCGAATTTTCTCAAGTTCACCATGATTTGCTCTTGCCAGTGCCATTGCCTGCATTACTAAAATTGATAGTGTGCAATGTAATTCTATCTTTCTAAAGCCTCGGAAACAATGAGTATCTAAACGCCGTTTATCTTTAAGCCTAGTGTCTCTTGCCGGAGGGCTGGGAGCGTTTTTAAATTCTAGGTACTCCTGGGGAGTCTTGAACTCCCGACATTCGGATTAGTGGCGGTCTATTTGCATTACTTGTTCAAAGTACTTGTGAGTATCCCTTGGAGGTGGCTCTATTTCCTTCCCTTCGAGAAATATGAGCCCAACGTGAACATCAAAAAGCCTTCTACAATAAGGGCACATGGTGATTGTATTATGTTCACGAAGTTTGTCAATTAATGGCTTGCATGGCTCATTCTCCATCTCTTTCCTCCTTTGCGTTATACTATTACTCTGCACTCCCCCAACTTATGTGATTGTGGCTGCTCAATGCCCAGTCTGCTACGCTACTTGTGCTGAGAGTCGCGCTCTCCTTCTCCCAGTTGCAGTGGTGTCTCCTCAATAACTGGCCCATTAGTCTCAAGCGACCGTCGATATGGTTCCACTGCTGTAAATAGCGCAAATAAGCGTTCTAGGAGGTCACGCTTTTTGGGAGGGTTAAATAATACTGCAATCTCGGGTTTGAGTTTGTAGGCGAGCTCTCTCATTTCTTGATGAACCTTTTTATAAGCAGCCCAAGTATCTATTTCAACTTCTTCAGGTGATTGATAGGGTAAATGAGTGGGACGATATAGCTCTGGGTTAGCGAGAACCGCGTCAATCGCTTCTGCAACTGTGGTCTGGCCTTTCTTGACGCGTCTTGCAACCTCATCTGCCATATGTGCATTAAGGCGAGCATGTCTTGCTTCTACTTCTTTTTGAAATTGACGAAGGCTGTTAATCCTCTCTTCGTAGAGAGCAGCCGCTTCGGGGTTATGAGCTACTTCCTCTTCAGTTGGAATATCACTCACAAAAGACCGGAGGTGTCTGGGAGTGAGTCCCGTAACAACTTGTTGCCGACCCTCCCCTGATTCAATTTTCTCTAAAATATCAGTGGGTAGCTGTGATAAACGTATCCAATTCCGAACTTGCGTGGGTGACTTTGATATAGCTTTTCCTATTTGTTCAATCGTCAAATTAAATCCGGTAGCTAGTTCTCGGATACCCTGTGTCAGTTCAAGAGGCGTTAGGTTTTCTCTCTGGAGGTTCTCAACTATTCCTTGTACAGCAACTGCTTCATCTGTCTCTTCTACAACCACAGCGCTAATGACATTACGCCCTAGCGCTCGATGAGAAAGGAATCGCCTATGACCAGCTATAATCTGGTAGAGACCGTCGTTTAGCAGCCTGACGCGTATGGGCTGTAACAATCCATGCTCACGAATGCTCTCTACGAGTTCACTTATATCATTGCTTTCACTTCGCAGATTTCTTGATGGTACCAATTTATTTAGAGGGATTTCTAACATTTCCATTTAGCTTCCTCCTTTACCTTCTTGAGATGAATCAATCGTCGACTCAGGGAGACTCCCTCTAGCCCGAGCTTCTTGAAGCTCGAGAAGTTGCCTAGCCTGAGCGATCCCAAGGACTGTATTATGGATTCTCCAAATTTCCCGTAGCGGTAGCTGCGCAATAAGGTCTCGTGTATGCCTATCGTCTAGCAGGTGGGCTGCTCGTACCAAGCCCTCTTGATTCATTGAGCTATCTAATGTTGAAACTCTGGTCAGTAGTTCTTCAAAAGCACCTGAAAGAATTCGGCCGGGAATCATTGCTGAAACAACATCTCTGCTTATGTTTGACATATCGTAGTAATTACGGTCTTGAGGATTCCACCGTATTGGCAATGGCCTAAGATAGTCTCTTGGTCGTGACGGATCTGGTACCTGCCCTTTTCGTAAACGTGTAAGGCTGCTTCGAATAACTTGTGGATCCGATGTATCCACAGCCTCCATCATATCACCCATTGTGACGGCTCGGCCAGAGGGCAGGTTAGCCCAGTATGAGAATAAACGGAAGTCTAGAGATGCGGGACGTGAACTAGTTGAATCTAAAGTCATTTTACCCCTCCTATATAGTATACTAATATATTATACTATATCAAAGGGTTTGTCAAGATGGTAGATTGCAACTCAGTCACAGAAGTTCGCCGATAGCTGCTGGAAAGCATACGCGAGCTGTTTTGGAGGTCTTGCCAGAATGTCGCACTATTTAGTATAGCGATTACCTTACTTTCATAACCAATCCTTGGACGAATTTCAATGCAGCTATTGAGAACAACAGCCCGTCTGTTCTTCACTATGGCGAATGCAGGTTGTCGGAAGACGATTGGCATTGCAATCCTCATTCCTACATGTGAATCATTTTGTCTGTTAGGGTCGATGAATCGATACCAACTAGATGGATGCTGCTGGATGAAGTCCTTTAACCTGGGTCGGTGAGTAAGCTCTGATTGATGAGTCTTAAGATATTCGAGGATGCCCGGTGATGAATAGAGGTCATCTAGTTGCCAAGACCCATTAGTTAACTCTATATATGGCCAGATGAGTTTCTCTGTAGTGAAGTGTATATCATGCATCCCAAGAGTAATATTACGTCCTCTAATGACAGGGCGAAGTCTATCCCGTTCTAGTCCCCACTTCTTAACTGTGTCTCGGCCTACCAAGAAGATGCCGTTAGCACCTGTTGCAACTCCGTTAGTAATAGTTGCAATATCGCCAAACACTGTTAGGCTCCGATTGGGCGAACGGTGATACCTTCTCTTACCCTTAAACTTAGTGTACTTAAATATGGCAGGATCGACATCCGCAGGTTGTTCAAAACAAGTTCTACGAAGTGCCTTTACTGACCACTTGCCTGTATCCGTCAACAAGGTGCGTAGTGTCTCAGCCGCAGGTTGGAATTGAATACCCCTTGGAACAATAATGGCAATCCTTCCACCGGGCACAAGCATACGTAGAGCCTTTTCTATGAATAAGTAGCAGAGGTCGAAAGCCCCCTTAGCAGTTTTGAACTCAGAGCGCAGTTTCGAGCGTGTAGAGGCATCAAGGTCATGAAGACGGACCCAAGGCGGATTGCCTATAACGAAGTCCCATTTTTTATCTTCAGCTAATTCGAGTGCGTTGGAGGTTCTAATGTCCCACCCAATAGTGGGGTTACCAAATCGCTTAGCAAGACGTGACTTAGCATTCGCACAATTACTAGGACTAAGGTCGACCCCTGTTAATGTGGCTGCCAATGCATCTATGTTGGCGAAAGTGCTGGGGTATTGTGCCTTAAGCACATCTGCCACCGCTTGTAGAAACACTCCGTTACCACAACCTAAATCGAGTACTCGGGCATTCTTGCCGATTCGTAGTGGAGTGACGACACGCATAGCAGTTTCAAGGGTAGTGTAGATGTCTCGTCTCATACCTCGAGTATTTTGCTCGAGGTTATCTATCATGTCAAATATGTCAGTATTTGCGAAGCAAATAAAGCATTTCGCAACAAGCTAAGTAGCCGCCAGTTCCCAGGTATATATATAACCAAAGAGAGGAGAATGGCCGTGGAGCCACTCTCCTCGTTTGCCTTTTGGTGTATGTCAATAACTTTCCTCGGCGCTTCTCTTACAGGGATAATACTCCTAATAGCCCTTCACTAAATATTAGAATTAGAGCCAAAAGTTACTTAACATAATATTTTGCACTTCCCTAACATATCTTCGAAGAGAGCCGACATCTTAGTCCTTAGTCAATAGTCCTGAAGTCAAAGGAGCTTGCTTATGCCACGTTTGTAGAGGGGGACTCACCCTCACCTAACCTCTCCCGTCAAGGGAGAGGGAACAGGTCTTTTTGAGATTGCTTCGTCGCTTCGCTCCTCGCAATGACAGAAGAAAAGGTGCCTCGGAATGACAACTACATATTTGCGGTAGCCACCATTGCGAAATATCCCGGCTTGGGCAGCGCCAAGAGTTAGCAATGCTTAGTATAAGGGCATACTGCTATACATTTCGTCATCTTGTTCGTCTGGTTTGTTGTCATTATTTTCTTGCGTGCCATAAACCTATTGACTTGCGAAAGTTTGGCTGTTAGACTTGTTTTAAAAGGGATAAATTTCTGGATTCCCGAAATCGGTTAGAAGGAGGTGAATATCTGATGACTATGGTGTCCCCGTCTGCTGTTACGGTTGGGCAGGCGCTAAAGCATGCCAGAGCAGCTATGGACTTTACTTTGAAGCAAGTGAGTAAAAGTATGAGTATTTCCATGTCTACCATTTCGGAGATTGAAAGCGGTAAACGACGCGTATCGGCAGTAGAGCTATATAGATTTGCAAAGTTGTATCAGCGCCCGATAAGTTTCTTTCTTGAAGAGAGCGAGACTAGTGCCTCCTTTGCAATTCTAATGCGTGCTGCAGGCACCGCCTCTGTTTCCAAGGAAAGCATTATCAATTTCCATGAGCTGTGTAGAAGCTATCGAGATTTAAGAAAACTCGTCAGAGCACCAGAAATGCCAAGCCCGCCTGATTACTCGGCCTCCAGATTAACAACACTTGGCCAAGCTGAGGAGTTAGCAGAAGCTGAGCGAAGCTCTTTGGGACTCAATGGGCAGCCTATAAAGGACATTTGTGATTTGCTAGAGGGGAAAAGGGGGGTCAAGATATTTCATTTACTAGAGGATGCGGAAAGGTTCTCCGGTGCCTTTACATACGATGAACAACTGGGAGCTTGCTTCTTAATCAATTCGCACCATCCTAAACGGAGACGGACATTCACAGTAGCACATGAATATGCCCACTGTGTTGCTCATCGAAATCAACTGGCCCACATTGATACTTGCCCTACTTTCGAAACAAAAAGCCCTCGTGAACGTTTTGCTAATGCCTTTGCTGCTGCTTTCCTAATGCCAAGACACACCGTCAATGAGGTGTTAGGCCAATTGGTCTTCCCACAAAAATCTGCGCTAACTGCCGAAGTCCCCGTTCATCTGGCCATGTATTTTGGCGTGAGTTTTGAAGCCATAGGCTGGCGATTGGTATCACTAAGGAGGTTAGCTCTTTCCAGATGGGAGGACCTTTTGAGCCAACAGGTACCATCATCACCAATTGCCCGACTGCTCGGGTATTACAAGGAGGAAGCACCACCCGACACAGTTCCTCGCCAGTACAAATATCTGGCCTACAAAGCATATGAAATGAAGCTTATCTCTTTTGAGAAGCTAGCTGAACTTCTGCGGAGAAACTACTACGAGCTTAAGGAAGAGTTCGAGCAAGGAAGTCAGGAAGGCGATGAATAAATGTCGCCTCTTAAGAAACCAGTCGTGCTCGACAACGATGTAATCTCAAGATTGTATAGCGCCGGGGCCTTGCGTCGAGCCTTAGAAGTTTGGCCAAAACTAAGTTTCCGCGTTACTGAACAAGTTATTGAGGAGGCTGGACAGTGGCACACCCAGGGACAAAGACTAGTAGCACTTCTGAAAGAGCTTGAGGCTAAAGGAATCCTTGCCTTCGTCTCTATCGATGAGACTTCTGAAGAAGAAATATGGGCATATGCCAGGCTGCAATTAGAAAGGAAACTGGGGCGAGGTGAATCTGCCTCGATTGCCATTGCCTGTCATCGGGGATTCGACATAGCAACAGACGACAGTGTCGCTGCAGATATATGTAAAGAGATGTATCCTTTTGTTTCTATCTTTGGCACAGGAGCCCTGTTGAAGATGGCTGTTAAGGATGGTCTTATGACTCAGAATGAAGTCAATGCTATTCAATCTAAGATATATCGGGCAGGCAAGGCGTGATGTTTGATGGATAATACCCGCTGAACAATCAGCCAAATTGTAACCCGTGCGATAAAAGAGACAGCGTTACATTATTCCTGGAATTTCAGCGAGGAGTACCCAGTTTGACTGTGCGCATTGCCACTCCCCACTTTTCCTAACCCTTGGGCTTTGCCGCTGCCAAGTGTTCTTTGGCGGGTTGCCCGGAGATGACGAGCAAACCATCATCATGAATTGGGGAAGAAGCTAGTCAATAGGAAAATTGAAATAAAGCCAAGAATCATCATATAGCCTCCCCCATCTTCAGCCGCTTTTTTATTTCTACGACACGGTCTTGAGCAGCTATTTCACCCTGCGAGATACACTCCTGGGCCCTGTGGAACTCGGTACGGCCAATGTGCGCTACTCCAGGTGCAATCACTATATCTGCGCCTTCCAAGCAAGACCTCACCAACAGGCAACTCGCTATATTCATGGATTGCATGATGACACTAAAAATATCGGGTTTTTTGAGTTTTCTCATCTCCTTCCGGCGCGCCTGACGAGCTCTCTCACGCATGTCGGGCATTACATTCACTGCTATAATAAAGTCCGCTCCCATGCCTCTAACGACACTCACCGGTACCGGGTTCACCAGACCACCATCAGTCAAATACCTGCCTTTCCGTCGGACCAGAGTAAATACTGCCGGAATTGAAATGCTGGCTCTTATCCCCTCCACTACAGAACCTTCCTTGATTACTACCTCCTCGCAAGCAAGAATGTCAGTAGCAACACAAGCCAAAGGTATCTTCAAGTCTGCAAATTCGATGTCACCGCCGATAATTGTCCGCAAGTAGTCTGTAATCTTCTTCCCCTTGATAAAACCATCCTTGGGGAGGGCAAGGTCCACCAGGGAGGTTGCAGCCTTCCAATCGAGGTTGAGAACGAGGTTCTTTATTAGAGTAGCATCCTTCCGCTGAGCATAAATGGCACCAATGGCTGCCCCGGCACTGGTGCCGGCAATCATGTCAATAGGAATCCCTTCTTTTTGCAGGACTTCCAGTACTCCGATATGAGCCAATCCTCGAGCGGCGCCGCCACCCAGAGCCAATCCAACCTTCGTTTTCTGCAACTTAGCCCACCTCCTTTCATCCCCACAGCCCCCAGAGTGGTATGTTATTCATACTTCACTTCAGGATAATTCTAGGCTAGACCCTACTCGATCAATTGTCAAACCCGCGGTAGGCAGAATTGTTATGGATTTCCAAGCTCTGGTTGAGCAAACAGGTTTACCATAATCCGCAGAGGTAGCCAACATTAGAGATAAAACCAGCCTGGCACATTCCAACGCCTGTGGTCCGGAGGTATATTCTCCGTGAAGTAAGCCTCACCGGCTGGTAAATCCCTCTAGATTTCCCAAACAGTCCCAACACGGTCTGCAGGAAAGCGGTCCCGCGCGGGGCCTCTGCGGTGAAAAGTACCTGTCAAGGTTTTGTTTGCCACGACGGCTTATGGGCCTCTATCTTGTCGCTCGATATAAGACCCAATCTCGCCTTTGATACTACCCTGACATTTACAAAACCCGCTTGCTCAATACTCTGGAGATATTCCTTTTCTGGCAGTGCTCCGGCAATACACCCGGCCCAGGCCTCGGCGTCATCCCGAACTTCTTCGGGCAGTTCGCCTTCTGCGACTATATCAGAGAGCAGCATCCTTCCCCCGGGTTTTAGCACTCTATATGCTTCTCGGAATACCTTGTCCTTGTCCGGTGCCAGGTTGATTACGCAGTTCGATATTATGACATCAACACTTTGGTCCTCAATTGGCATGTCTTCAATATCACCAGCCCGAAACTCCACGTTTTTTACTCCCAGTTTTTCTGCGTTCTTCTTTGCCTTTTGAATCATTTCGGGGGTCATATCCAATCCGATAACCCTGCCTGTTCTTCCCACCTTCTCAGCAGCAAGGAAGGCATCCAACCCTGCCCCGGCACCAAGATCAAGCACGGTCTCTCCCTCCTTTGGAGTCGCCAAAGCGACCGGATTGCCGCAGCCAGCAAAAGACTCTGTAACCGATTGGGGCATTCTATCTATTTCCTGAGAGTAACCTACTGCCTTAGCAAGTTCCTTACCAGAATGAACAGCAGCTTCACTGGTGCTGCAGCAGCTTCTTTCCTGTGCTATAGCACAACATAACCCTTCGGCAACCTTGGCGTATCTTCCCCTGACCAGATCTTTGATTTCGTTATTGTCCAGTTTAGCCACTCTCTTTGTCTCTTTCCTGCTTTCACAGCATTTCACTTTCTAACCTCCTTTCTGGCTCCGCGAGATTTTCTATCAACAGCTTTATGTTTTCCGAGGAAATCCCTGCAGCACTCGTATATAGAGAGAAAATCGCCACAGCAGCTTCTAAACCAATCCTTGTTGAAGATGTTTTGCTACAATTCGCTCGCGGTCACCCGAGCGCTTTTCCCTCTCTGCCTGGCTGCAGAATCTGAGGATCTCAGCAAAACTATTGATTCTGGCGAGGTTGTTGGTCTCCATAATCCCGTCATAGGTGACGTTGATCCACGGTTTTTGATATAGCGCGGTGAACTTTTCCGACATGGCGGCCACAATTCCACCGGGCATACAGCCATGGGGCATCACCGATATCACACCGGCAAACCTGGGATTCTCCATGCAGTCGATTCCACTGCCTATGCTGAGGACTGCCTCGCTGCCGCATTTTGGTGAAAGCCAACGGCGTGAAAATCCCAGCAGATGCGCCGTCGAGGGCTCTCTCTCATCAATCAAATCCATGAAGTGATTTTCTACTGAGCGCTCTTCGTGCCCTTGTATCCGCTCCACTATATAACTGCCTATCATCTTGATGAACTTTCTATCCCTGATAGCATCCTCAACATGTCGGTATAAAATGTATTTCATCCACTCACCCATAGGAGAAACAACAACTTCCAGACCAGCGTCTTCACATACTTTTACCAGGTTATTGTTGCTGAATTTGTTGGAGCGCAAGAAAATCTCGCCGTTAATACCCACCAGTGGCTTCCTGGGTATCTCAGGATCGATGAGAGATTTGAAGTCAGAGGTGGCCTGGCGCAGAAGGTCATTGAACGCTTCTTTCCTGCGCATGCGGTCTGCAATCCTGCGTATGTAATCCTCGAACAATATGTCTGTTGACCCAGCCTGTTTTTCGTAAGGACGGGTGCGCCACAGTAACTTGAACAAACAATCCGCCGCTATGCAGCCATTCCAGGTGAGGCTCATAAAAGCGAGGCGCCTAAAAGGGGAACCAAGATCCATATCTTGATAGGCATTGTTTGACACGCTGGTTCGCATCGGCAAGTCAATGCCCAGGTTTTTGAATATTCTAATCTGTTCTCCAGCATAATGCCCCAGGCGGCACGGGCCGTATGCTCCGGCCATAAACGCCTCGAACTTCTTCATGTCGTTGCCATTATCATGATAGAATCTCAGAAAGCTGCCCAGGGTTACTCGATAGGGCAAACACTCGACACCCGATGTTACCTGATTGGCATACAGGAGGTCACGTTCGTTCGGCTCAGGAAGTACAAGTGCTCTAATTCCATAGGCTTCCATCGCCGCCCCTATAAGATCAACATGCGCTGACATGTTGACTAACAGAAAAGTCTTGCTTGATTTAATGACCGTAGGCACTCCTCGGTAGATGTCTCCAGCTGAAACCTTAAGCTCTGTAGCGGAATGTGCAAATCCTTTAATCGTATCAACGAAGGCCTCGAGGCGGGTAACGATACCAGCCTCGGCCGCATGCTCGTCGATCTCCAGCTCTCCTAGAGGCTTGCCGCCCATAATATCCTCCACCATTCGGAGCATGAATGAGTTCGGGCCGCATCCGAAGTTTGTCAGTGCCAATCCATATAGCTGCGGGGCTGCCTCTGTTATAGCGGCGCCAGCAATATATTTGCTCTCATAGAACCAATAGGGACGGTCTGAGTATTTCTTGGGATTAACCGACGCCAGGGGTAGGAAGTCAAGCGGCACGGGCACCACACCAAGCTGAGCCAGCTTTTCCGCTATGCCCAGATTCGCTCCCGAGTCCTGCGCCATATACGACCTGGCGAATAGAACCACGCCCAACTGGTCGCTCTGCTGCAGCTCTTCCAATAGCTTCCTGCCGAGCGCCGCCTGGTCTACCTCGAATCTATGCTGAGCTTCAATGCCAGCGAGGGCGGCCTTCCTGCCTTTGCTTCTGCTGAACCCCATCTTCGCGGCGACATCTGCAAGGTTTTTAATCACATCAGCATTGCCCCGACTGAAATCAAGTATGGGTATCAACAGCCGCTCTCCAAAGCCAAGCACATTGCGTATTATGAATGGGGACGCCTGGATAAGAGGACAGGAGTATTTCTGATTCTCATCCCCGTCTTTTTCACCCAGCCGGATAGCGCAGGGGTAGAGAATATAGTCAACGTCATCAAGCATTGCGGCATGCCCGTGGAGAAGCTTGAGAGGGAAACAACTATCGGTATAGCTTAACTCGATGGCCCTCTCCATGATTTCCTTGCTAGTCTGGCCGGAGAGGACACACTTGACATCAAGGGCGTTGAGAAAACCAATAAGCAGGGGAGCATAATCGTATACCAGCAGCGCCCTGGGAAGGCCCACAGAAGGTCCGGTGCCAGACCCTTCCCGGTACTCCCGGAAGAGCAACTGTTCCCGCTTATCGAAGAAGGTCTCCCTCCTTGCATGGCTGGCAACGGCATCGTAGCGGTCACATCTGCTGCCATAAAAGGTAGCAGGCTCATCGCCCGTCTCCATCCGGGTAATGGTGCAGTTATTGTCGCATCCTTTGCAGGTGAATGTAGTAAGAGTGCACTCACTATCAACAACTCTCTGGAAGCCTTTGAACTTCGACTCCCGGCCCGCCCTTTCCTCTTTTGCTAGAAGCGCTGCGCCTATCGCACCACTAATTTCTTTATGCTCCGGCACAATTAGAGTCTTTCCTTCAAGCTGCTTATGAAAGGCAGAGACAACGGCCTCGTTGTAGAATACCGCCCCGGTGAGGATAACCTTGTCGCCCAGCCTTTTGTTGCCTACCACTTTGGAGAGATAGTTCTTCGCTATAGAGTTGGCAAGACTGGCTGTGATTACCTCCAAGGGCAGGCCTTGCTGCTGAACGGAAGCAACCGCCTGACCCATAAAAGCAGCACATCTTGTTCCTAGATCAATGGTATAGGGTGCTTCGAACGCCAGCCTGGCGAATTCACCATTGGTTACTTTCACCCCGAGCATTTCAGCCAGCTCATCAATGAAGCTTCCCGTTCCAGCAGCGCAGGCTTTGTTCATCTGATAGTCAACGACAACGCCGTTTCTCTTGATGACAAGCTTGGAGTCCTGACCACCGATCTCAATAATATCTGCTTCGGGGTCCAGCTCTACACCAGCTCTTGTCTGTGCCGTGATCTCATTCTTAATCAGGTCGGCTCCGATGAAGCTGCCAACCAGGTATCTGCCGGAACCTGTGATGCCTACGCCGGCTATCTTGACCTTGTCCGCACCATTCCGGAGCATGCTCCTGAAGACTTCCCTGATAGCTTCAATAGGCCTTCCAGTGGTCATCAGGTAGTGTTTCCCTATGACTCTCTTGCCAGATTCATCAATTATCACCGCCTTGGTACTGATAGAGCCAATATCCACCCCAAGGTAGCCTGTACATTCTTTCTCTATACACCGAACTGACTTGCTATCCTGGGTGGCAACAACTTCGAGCGTGGGCATTTCAAAATAGTGCTGCCGGTCATCGGTTTCCGACAGCATAACGCCCCGGGAAGTCTTTCCGCTTGAAAGTAAAGCCGCCCCCAATGACTCGATATGAAGGTAGTTTTCAGGAACAGTCATCTGCACTTGATGCTTATTCCTCGCCGAGATGACGTCATTGAGAGCCCTAGCCACAGCAGCATTGGCAGCAACGCCACCAACAAAGTACACCGGCTCCTCAAAAGTTCCCTTCTTAATGGAGGTAACCATTCGGGCGACGCTTTCGCAAAGGGCATAAAGCATGGCATCAACCGAGACTCCCTTCTGCTGCAAATGGATGAGGTCGGTTTTAGCAAAGACACTGCACCTGGCAGCTATCCTCGGTGGGGCGCCTTCACATTGCAGCGCTAGGCTGGCAAAGTCTTCCATGCTTATGCCAAGCCTGTATGCCTGCTGCTCGAGAAACCTTCCCGTGCCCGCTGCGCACAGAGGATTGGATGCCACCTTCCACGGCTTTCTCAAGCTGTCTTCCAGCCCTATGACAAGGGTGCTCTGCCCGCCAATTTGCACGATAGTTTTGCCATCGGGATGCAAATGAAGCAGTCCAGAAGCAATCGACAGCGGGCTGCTGTACTCTGCCCATTCGAGCTCTTTGGGAATCGCTGTCTTACCCGAACCCGATACGCCAGTGGCGACAATCTGGTCAAGATTGAACCCCTGGCCTAACCTGGCGATAAGTGTAGAGACCGCCGCTCTAGGGCCCGTGCTTATCTTTTCGGTATCAAGCTGAACAATATTTCCGCTTTCGTCGATAAGCGAAAGCTTAACGTTGCCAGAGCCGATATCTACGCCTAGAAAGTAACTCATTTGTGCCGGGACCATTCTACCAAGAAATGGGTTTTCTTGAAAGCCCACACCTGGAAGCGTTGAGGAAAAAATGCCCATTCTCAGTCTTTACCCCCTAGTGCCTTTGCCATTCAGAATGCAACAGTTTATAATCGGGCATCAACCAGGTGGCAAAATCTAAGTTGGTGGTCTCTGAGCGACCACCCAGATCCAGATATAGTCGGTTTTCGTTACTGCCTTACAGCAGGTAGCTGCCCAAGGAGCCAGGCTTCCAAACATCACTGGATCGCCCATGCACTAACATGTGCTACCTGGATTTAACTAATGGCGTGCTGAAATGTTGAACCCGTCCCTAGCTTTGCTGGCATCCATCGCCGGAATTTTGATTCTCCTGAGGCTAAAGCTTCACCCAGGCTTAGCCATTTTCATAGGAAGTCTCATCATTTCCCTGCTGATCCTGCCACCGCATTCCGTGCCAGGCCTTATGATGCAGACTTTGTTGAATCACCAGACCCTTAAACTGCTGGCGATCGTTGCCAGTGCGCTGACCTTAAGTCGCCTGATGGAGGTGAAGGGCTTGCTTACAAGCCTGGCAGCCACGATGGAGAGAATAGGCCCCAGACTTGCTATGCATCTTGTTCCTGCTGTGATAGGGCTGGTTCCCATGCCGGCTGGAGCTTTAGTTTCGGCTGCCGCTTTACGGGATTTAGCTAAAAGAATGGGCTTAACTCCAGAACGGGTCACATTCATAAATTACTGGTTCAGACACATATGGGAATATTCCTTGCCGGTATACCCGGCCATCATAACAACAAGCGTAATACTGTCGGTCCAACTTTCTTCCATGGTGATAACACTTTTGCCCATGACGGCTTTGGCCATTGCACTTGGAACTATCTCGAGTTACCGGATGCTGAAGCTGAATAAGAGCCGGGAAACAAAAGAGAGGATGTCAAAGAATATAGCTTACAACCTTTTGAGGGCCTCCTGGCCAATCCTTTTAGTCGTGGCACTAGTTTTGCTGGGGCTGGATGCGGTGATAGCCTTTCCTCTTGCATTGGCCCTTTTGGCTTGCCAACAAAGAGCTAAATGGCCGGAATTGAAGAAAGCACTCAAATATGGCCTGGACCCAAAAATCCTGTTTTTGTTATACGCCATAATGCTATATAAGGCAACAATAGAAGGCTCTGGGGCTGCCTACACACTCTTTTCAGATATGCAAAACATAGGGCTGCCCGCCCTAACCGTCTTGGCAGCCCTGCCCTTTCTGATGGGCTTTGCCACCGGGATTGGCATGGGATTTGTCGGCATTAGCCTTCCGCTATTGGTTCCTTTCTTAACCCTCGGCTCAGAACTCAATAGCTATGCTCTACTGCTGGCCTACACAAGTGGATACGTGGGGGTTCTTCTCTCACCCGTCCACCTTTGCCTTATACTTTCGGCTGAGTACTTTAAAGCTAGCTTAGCTAAGGTATATAAGTACATTCTGCCTCCTCTCATAGCGATAGAAGCTGTCGCAGTACTCATCTACTATATAGCAGCCTAACAACTCAGGCCTTCATGATGCCCCAATTCAGCTGTTTCCTCAGGTTGCCTGAATCAGTTTAGCCCTCCAAGCAAAAGCCTAACATTCTTCAAACCCCCTTGCTACTTCCAACCCGCCAGTCTATAGTCTTAAATCAATAAGGTGGCAAAGTCCTAATTGGTCGCCACTCGGAGACCACCCAGATCCAGACAAGGATTTACAGACCTAAGCATGAAAAAACATGAGTAAGGAGGCAATAAAATGCAAGAACACACACCGACATATGATGAAGCATTATCACTTCTCAAGGAATTTAACAAAAGTGAGAGCCTGCTGAAGCACGCTTATTCCGTTGAGGGAGTGATGCGCTACATAGCACGCAAGCTGGGCGAAGATGAGGAGAAGTGGGGGATCATTGGACTAATACATGACCTGGACTACGAACGCTTTCCGGAGCAGCATTGCCAAAAATCACGGGAGCTACTAGAGGGGCAAGGTTGGCCACAGGAGCACATACGTGCAGTTGTCTCCCATGGCTGGGGTATATTTAATGACGTTGCGCCGCAAACCAACATGGAGAAGACACTGTATGCCATTGACGAGCTAACAGGGCTTATCACGGCGGTAGCCATAATCCGCCCCTCAAAGAGCATGGCAGACCTGGAGGCAAAGTCGGTGATGAAGAAATGGAAAGATAAGTCTTTCGCTGCTGGCGTGAACCGCTCGGTGATCGAAAAGGGAGCTGCGATGTTAGGGGTGGAGGTAAGAGAGTTGGTCACCGACACTATCATGGGGATGCGGGAAGTGGCTGACAAAATAGGACTGTAGAGGCAATATAGAGCCAGCCCCTTCTTTTCCCTCTGCCTAGTTAACAATTTGACCTGGATGAAGCAACCAGGCTGGCGCTGTCTATATCAAGGGAGTTGTCTTGATGCCTTTGTTTGCTAGCGTCTCGACGATATATCTGCGATGGTAGCCGAGAGCTTAGTCGTTAGTCAATAGTCCTGAAGTCAAAGGAGCTTGCTAATGTAGCTCTTTGAGATTGCTTCGTCGCTGCCCCTTCGCCATGCTCAGGGCTTCGACCTCACCCTGGCAATGACAAGGTCAATAATCTCCCCCTAGAAGATGAATATTGCCCAGCCTCACCCTTTTTAGCCCCCGGGCTTTTGCCACTGCCAGGCACTCCTCTGCATGACGCCTCGAGGTAGTGGGCAAATCCCTCATCATAAATTGAGGGGCAAAGGCAAGAAGGGAGTAAGGGATGTCTGGATTGAGGGAGGAAATAAATTGGGCAATCTGGGAAATTTCTTGCTTGTCTATGTATCCTGGGACTAATAAGGTGCTGGCCACTAAGAAGGGAGGCGAGGGCCTTTTCTTAGTATATTCGGCTAGAAGTTGAAAGTTTTCCAGGGTTCTCTTGTTGCTTACACCACAAAGGGCAATGTGCACCTCCTCATTCCAGGCTTTGAGGTCAAACTTAATACAGCCACCAGAATTTAGGGAAATCTCGGCTGCCTGTCTTAATAAGGCGGGGTGCATGGAGCCGTTGGTCTCCCAGCAGATGCGCAGAATTCTGCCTCGATTCTTCTGCAAAGCTAGCCTGGCCACACGAATAGAATGAGGTAATTGAGGTGTAGGGTCGCCACCAAAGTAGCAAAGGCAGGAAGTTTGGCCATCAACGGCGTCACTTAGCATTGAAGCTGTGACAGTAGCTTCCTTCAATGCCTGACTGCGATAGTGCCAATTTTGACAAAATAAGCAATCAAAGGAACAGGCTTGATAGAAAACAGCCAGGTTTTTGTAACCATATTCAGGACCAGTGCGATAGGCAAAATCAGGATAGCCAGCTCCTGTGCCCCCAGGGCAAACCCAATCAGCTACGCAGTTAGTGGGCAGGGGGTCATAATACCAACTGACATTGGCTTTATCTGCTGTGGCGCCCTTGAGCTTATTTCCTTCATTGTAGCGTAGTCCACAATAGCTTCTGCCATTCGGAGGCAAGCGGCATTCATTGACACAAATGCCGCATTGGGGACCCACTTCACTTTTAGGAGGATGGGGGGGAAGGTTAAACAGGCTCCTAGCCTTTTTATGAGCTTCCTCTATGCTAGGCAATACGGCAGCAAAGTCCCCCCGAATACAATCGGGACACACCCCTAATGCCTGGGAAATAACGCCGGCTTCCCTACCACAGTGCTGGCATCTAACAGACAACAAAAAACTACCTTCTATCTGAACCTAAAATAGAGCCGATAAAATTCCTTTGCCCGCGCACAAAGTCGGCAATTGACATCTCATGTCTTCCCTCTAACTGAACTTGACAAAGCCCTAGAATGCCATCTCCAGTCACTACCCCCACTTTGGGTGGCTGTCGCAAAGCTATCACCTTTCCTACTTCACCCCTTGCCAGCCTGCTAACGGGAGCAGCACTATGGATTTTGAGCCGCTTGCCTTGCCACCAGGTATAGCAGCTCGGCCAAGGATTGAAAGCCCTTACTCGTTGCCACAGCTCCACTGCTGGGAGATGCCAATCTATCTCGCCATCTTTGCTGGTTATCAGTCTGCTATAGGTAGCCTGGGACTCGCCTTGCGGCTGTGGTTCAAGCTCCCCCTTAAGCCATTTAGGTAGGATCTCAGTCAAAAGCCCAGCCCCCACATGAGCTAATTTGGCTGTAAGAGAGCCAGTGGTATCCGTAGCAGCAATATCCACCTTTTCCTGGGCTAAGCTCGGCCCGCTATCTAAGCCCTCGTCCATTAGAATGATAGTAACGCCGGTGAGTAAATCTCCACAAAGAAGAGAGGTAGCTACTGGAGATGGACCTCTATACTGAGGCAACAGTGAAGGGTGGATGTTAAGACAACCAAATTTAGGCAGAGACAATACCTTCTGAGGAAGGATCTGCCCGAAAGCAGCAACTACAATCAGCTCTGGCTTAAGACTAGCCAAATCCTCTACTACTTCTGCTGTCTTAAGAGTATTCGGCTGAATGACGGGAATTTTATGCTCCCTGGCCAGCTCTTTTACCGGGGAAGGTGTAAGCCGTTGCCTTCTACCAACTGGCTTGTCAGGCTGAGTATATACAGCAACCACTTGATATGGACTGCGGAACAAAGACTCCAGTATGGGGACAGCAAACTGTGGAGTGCCCATGAAAACTACACACATTTCCACGTCAAAGACATTTTCCCTAATTTCTTTTGTTATGTCAAAACCTCCCTAGAGAAAAAACAAGACCGTCTGATAACCTAAAATTTGTATACTTACCATCCCACTTTGCCTCAACTGTCTCTTCAGCTATCCTCTTGGCTAATAATGAGAAGCAGGTCGGGGAGTAAATTGGAGTCGGCAAAACAGATTTGGGAAACGGCACTAGGGGAACTTCAAATTCAAGTCAGCAAAGCAAATTATACTACTTGGCTTAAAAATAGCCAAGGCATAAGTTACCAAGAAAATGTTTTTGTTGTTGGAGTTCCCAGCGCCTTTGTCGCTGAATGGTTAACTAAGTCCCTCCATTCCTTGGTAAGCAAAACCCTAGCCCAAATTATAGGTGGGGATGTTGATGTTCAGTTTACCGTTCACAATCAAAACCAACTAACGAATGGTTCTTTAGCCTATGCCAATCAACCAGATGGCGGGATAAGCACCAAAGCTAAAATAGACAGGTTCAATCCAAAATACACTTTTGCTAATTTTATCGTTGGTGATTGTAATCGCTTAGCTTACGCCGCCACAATAGAAGTAGCTGAAAATCCAGGGCATAGCTACAATCCTCTTTTCATCTACAGCAGCACGGGGCAAGGTAAGACACATCTGCTACATGCCATTGGGCATAGGGCAATAAGCAATGGACTAAAAGTAGCTTATACTAGCGCAGAACAGTTCACCAATGAATTTGTACTGGCTATCAAACAAGGGCAGGTCGAAGATTTTCGCGCTAGACTCAGGACAGTTCACATCTTCCTGTTTGACGATATTCAATTTATAAGTGACAAAAAACAAACCCAACAATGCTTCTTACAAACCTTCAATGATCTATATAACAATAATCGCCAAATCATCATTACTGCTGACCGCCCTCCTAAAGACATGGCATTACTTAGCAATAAGCTAAAATCACGTCTTGAATGGGGTCTTGTTACCCCTATTCAGCCACCAGACTTTGAGTCGCGCCTCTCTATCCTACGAGCTAAGGCAAAGGAAACGATGATAACAATCACTGATGAAGTGCTGCAACTTTTAGCGAAACAAATAAGGGAAAATGTCCGCCAGCTTGAAGGTGCTCTAATATATTTAACCGCTCGAACTAAGCTAACTGGAATGGAACTTACTCTACAAACAGTTAACAAGTTATTAACAAGCACTGCTGATAAGCAAGGCAGCGAGGTAATAATGCAAGTGGTAGCTGATTATTTCAACCTTACCGTAGAGGAGTTAACTGGCAAAAGGAGAGATAGGAAGACCGCTTTAGCACGCCAAATTGTAATGTACCTTATGCGGGAAGAAGATAATTGTTCTTTCGCTGAAATTGGCAAAAGGTTAGGCAATAGAAACCATGCCACAATCGTTCATGGTTATGAAAAAATAGCTGCTGAAATGAGCGTTAACTCTAAATTGTATCATCAAATCTTAGGGATTAAAGGAAAAATTGACTTAAGCAAAGCTTCCAGAGAGAAATATTAAAATAATGTTAATAACTGCCCTCGGGGGTAAAATTGAATTGTTAAAACCTTGGCCTTTATTTTGGGAGTAAACTTGCTGTCTTTTATATTCTTTAATTGGCAACTTCTCCCAATTATTATTCCTATTAATAAACTTCCTATTAAGAAATGTAATATAAGTAATTTTTAGTATTAAAATAAAGTAATGAATATAGGTATTCTTGGTGGCACATTCGACCCTATCCATATGGGGCATCTTGTTATAGCCGAGGAAGCAAGGGTAAAGCTAGGTTTAGCTAAAGTTCTCTTTGTGCCTGCCGGGCAGCCATGGCTCAAAGTAGACCATGTTGTTACCCTGGTGAGCCATAGAGTAGAGATGGTGCGCCTGGCTATTGCTGGTAATTCTTATTTTAAACTTTGCCCTCTTGAAGTAGAACGCCCCGGCCCTTCTTATACTATAGATACTATAACTGCCCTTCAGAGCCAATTGGAGACACAGTCTTTCTTTTTCATCCTTGGTAGTGATAGCCTTGCTGGACTTCACTTATGGAAAGAGCCAGCTAAGCTAGTACAAATGTGTCGGTTAGTAATTGTTCCCAGGTTGGGTTTAAGCTTGCCAGATTTAAAATCCTTGGAAGCATCTGTCCCTGGAGTGACTAGTAATATCGTTCAACTTGATACGCCTATCATTGGTGTCAGCTCTTCGGAGATCCGACAGCGTGTGGCTCAAGGATTGTCTATACGTTACTTAGTGCCCGGCAAGGTGGAGAAGTATATCGCGGAGCAAAAGCTATATATCTGACGGCCAATGATGGATACTGTGGTAAAAATCTATCAATTTTTATTGACAAATATCAATGAACAGCTGGGTTATGATAGAGTATCTAGCAAGCTGGGTCATAATAATGTCTAGCTCTAGCAAGTCCAAGTAAGAATGATCGAAGAGAATCATAAGCGCGCGAACAGTATTATTGACAAATGACAATAAAAGAATTAAAGTCCAAGGGATGTCAAGATTGGTTGTTTTGCCAATGTACGATGTTGATGATATTCGTCTTGAATTAGCTAAGCGCAGAGGCCGGCCTGATAACCCCTATAGCCGCCAGATAGTAGATTTTTGGATCAAAAAAAAGTTGCCAATGGCTGAAAAGGTTGGTGGGCGTTATTTACTCACAGAGGCTCAGATGAGATGGCTTGCTACGCAGCTAGGTACTAAGAAAAAGGCAAAGATATAATTTTATTGACAATTGACAATAAAAGATGTAAAATATTATGGTATAATATTTATGAAAGGAGGTGAAAAATGCGAATGTATGGTGTTCGTGAAACGGAACTGACTCCTGCCGAACTCTTTGAGGCTTTTCACAGAAGGATGGAGTTTAGAAACAAAATATCAAATGCGCTAATGGCTATTGCTCTCTTTCAAGTGAAGTCGGAAAGCAGGAATTTAAGGAAATATATAACTGATGGGTTGAGCGTCTCCGAGGAATGCGTTTTGATCTTAGATGATATAGCACAGAGCTATGCAGATTACCAATATCGAGGCTACACTTCGAAGGTCCTCTTGGATATCCTGACGAATCGGCTATCGCAAGACCCCGACAAGAGCAAGCTGGAGACATATAAGAAAGGGTTCTCGGCTGCCCAAAAAGTCTTTGAGGCAATCCAAGAGAGAAGAGAACCAGACCGGGAGATGGTGAAGACCGCAGAGCAAGTTATGGGACAAATTGATAAAGAAATAGATTCCATATACGCCACTGAGGAGAGTTTATACCGTGGGTCCTTCATTCCAAAGTGAATCTATACTTGACCAGAGGATAGTTTCTAGAATCCGAGCCGCGGTGCGGAATCTGGCAAACGCAAAAGAACAAATAGAAAAAGAAGGCATAAAGGGCGATACTAGTGATAGCCTGAAGACGTTTCTCTGTGGAATTGTTGAAAAAGTTAAAGAGCAGACCGGGCAGATTCTGCAAGAAATAGCAGAGATAACCAACAAAGATATCAAGATAAGCCGTTCCGACCGGGTACACAGGAATCTCGAACAGTTTCTTTTTGATCTTGACCTTATTCGGACTGCTACCCTCCAAATCCCTACAGAACTCTATTATCTCACAAAGGCTTCTCTCAGGGACCTAGGGCACGAAGATGTCAAGGTAGTGCTTATTCCTGAAGCTTCACTTGGAACAACCAACCTTTCCGACGCTCTCAGAAGTCTTTTTGTATTCTTTGATAATGTTCTCACCTACATCGACCTAGCCTTCCCTTTCTACTGGATTATCCTTGTGCCTCCTTCCCTTATAAGGACGCCGCTCAACTGGCCGTTAATTGCCCACGAAATCGGGCATATCCTAGAGAGACAGAAGTGGAATTTAGTCAAGGAACACTATCCATATCCTATTGCTCCCTCGCTTTCCTCACTCGACATAAAGTCTTTTTACGCCCAAGAGTTCCAAGCTGACTTCGTTGCGCTGTTACACTTTGGCCCCATATTTGCTCGTAGGCTTCTCGAAATCTATTACACCAGGGAATTCACGGTTTCAAAAACCCATCCTTCGTGGAGGGAGCGATTTGAAGCTATCGCGGATAAACTGGAAGAGGCAGGGTTCTCAACTGAAGCAGCTGATCTGAAAGAGGTAAGTAAGAGAGAAGACCCATCTATGATAGGCCGCGACTCAGTTGAACATTTGAAGAACATCCTCTCTGAAACTGAGACGAAGCTTAGTGGGTCAGGTTGCGTCTATACCCGGGACGGTCCTGAGGAAAAGAAAGCGAGGAGCAGGCTTGACCGATTTGCCCCTTACACAGATGACATAAGAACGCTTCTAAATGTGGCAGGCAGTGTTCTACAAAGCAAACTGCAATCTGTGTCGGACCCGACTGAGAAAAGAAATGTGGAAAGGGATTTCGACTATCTTTTAGTGGATAGCATACGTCTCAACTATATCAAAGAGCTTGTACGACCTGTATCGCTAGACTGTAGCTCTGCGTTGTCCTAGCTGTCCCAGATAACGAATCAAATCTGCGTCTGGTTTGGGTGGCTTGATCCGAACTTGGTATTGAAACACGCCCTTGTATTCGCTTTCCACTTCTGCCGTTAACTCAAACATGAGGTGTGCTACTCGTTGTAAAGGATATAATTTCACCGGCATCCTCCCCGCATTTTTGAGCTCAAAAGTTAAGTGACCTTTGAACCCCGGGTCTACTCTTCCTGCCGTTGCATGCACCTCGACGCCAGATTTCGCCAGAGAACTTCGCCCGCCCAGCTTGGAACATATGTAGTTCGGTATAGCTACATATTCCAGGGATTGGGCGAGAACAAAGCTTCCTGGCTGAACAAAGTAGTATCCTTCTTTTTCGATATCAATTTCCCTCAAAAAGTAAAGTTCTTGTTCCGGTATCTCTTGAGCTAAGTCTATAATTCCCCTTTTCATATGAAGAAGCTCCCTGAAGTACACATCGAGTCTCAAATCTATCCCCACCGGGCTTAATTGTTCTTCCATGTTCAGGATGGGATCGACAACGATAATATCTCGTTCGATGAGCTTTCTTATCTCCCAATCAACCAAGGTTCTTTCTCTCTGAGATAGCCCACACGAAGGGCAATTGTCATCTGCAGAACTAAGCTCTGCTTCACAGAAGCGACATTTCTTGCTTTTGTAAATCATGATGCATCCCTCTACTTTTAAATAGTCAGCGCTCTCTTTAAATCTTGTAATTAATAAACCCTTAAATTTTGAGACTTCCTCAATAAAGTATATAGAACTCTCTGAAAGTTTCGCAACAAGGTGAACTAGATATCCAGATTTCTGACATTTTGAGCGTGGGCCTGGATGAAGTTCTTACGAGGCAAGACTTCGTTGCCCATCAGCATATGAAACGTCTGATCGGCAGCTATGGCATCTTCTATCTCTACTCTAAGCAGCGTTCTGGTATCAGGATTCATTGTTGTTTGCCATAGCTGTTCAGGGCTCATCTCACCCAGCCCTTTATACCTCTGGATCTCCTGCTTGTTCCCCTCCAACTCCTTAATCTTTCTCTCCTTTTCTTGCTCCGAATAAATCCAAAATTGCTGCTTGCCAGACTTTATGCGGTAAAGAGGTGGCTGGGCTATGAAAAGGTATCCCTGGTTAATTAACTCCATCATATGGCGATAGAAAAAGGTAAGAAGCAAGGTGCGAATGTGAGAACCATCAACATCGGCATCGGTCATGATGATTATTCGCTGATACCTGAGCTTGGAAAGATCGCCTTGACCATCAATATTTGCTCTTAAAGCTGTAGCAATAGCTCTTAGCTCTTCATGCTCGATAATCTTGTCTTTGGTGGCTTTTTCCACATTAAGTATTTTGCCTCTAAGGGGGAGGATAGCTTGAAAGCGGCGATCTCGACCCTGCTTAGCTGAGCCGCCGGCTGAGTCACCTTCGACTAGGAAAAGCTCGCATAATGCCGGATTTTTCTCTGAGCAATCAGCCAGTTTTCCCGGTAACGTTGATGCTTCGAAGCCAGTTCTTTTAAGGATGAGGTCACGGGCCTTGCGTGCCGCTTCTCTGGCTTTGGCTGAGGTGAGGCATTTCTCTAAAATTGCCCTTGCCTCGTCTGGATGTTGTTCAAGGTAAAGAGATAAGTTATCTGCTACCACAGATTCAACCTGGCTTCGCACCTCAGGATTTCCAAGCTTCGCCTTGGTTTGCCCCTCGAATTGAGGCTCGGGAAGTTTTATATTGATAATAGATACTAATCCCTGGCGTACATCCTCGCCGATCAGATTTGGTTCGGTGTCCTTGATAAGTTTATTCTTCCGAGCATAATCATTGAGGGCGCGAGTTAATGCTGAGCGAAAGCCAGTGAGATGGCTCCCCCCATCTCTAGTATTGACACAGTTAGCGAAGGAGAAAGCGGATTCTGTGAAGCTGTCATTATATTGTAGGGCTGCTTCGACTACGGTGGAATTGACTGTAGCGGAAAGATAGATGGGGTAATGGTGAATAACGGCTCTATTTCTATTCAGGCGGTGAACAAAGCTAGCTATGCCCCCTTCAAAATAGAAAGTTTTCCCCTGGTCAGTCCTTTCATCGTTAATAGATATTTGCACTCCTTTATTCAGGAAAGCTAGCTCCCTTAATCGCTGGCAGGTTGTATTAAAGTCATAATTAATGTTTTCGAAGATTTCTTTATCAGCAAGGAAGGTGACTGTAGTGCCCGTATCAAGGGCATCTCCAAGGAGTTGCACCTTACCCGTGGGGATTCCCCGCTGGTATTCTTGAAGGTAGATTTTCCCCTGGCGCCTAATCTCAACTCGAAGCCAGGAGGATAGGGCATTTACTACCGAAGCACCAACGCCATGCAAACCACTAGATATGTTATAGACAAGTCCTCCGAACTTGGCTCCAGCATGCAGGCGGGTCATTACTGCCTCCAGCGCAGTAATATCTGCTGTAGGGATAGGCTCTATAGGGATACCACGCCCATTATCAATTACAGTGATGCTATTATCGTTATGAATTATTACCTCAATTTGATCACAGAAGCCGGCCATTGCTTCATCTATGCTGTTGTACACTATTTCGTAAAGGAGACGCTGTAATCCTTCACGGCCAGTGCCACCAATATACATTCCCGGCCGTAAGCGGACGGCTTCTATCTCATCTAAGATTTGAATATCTTCAGCCGTGTAGTTATTCATCTCATTTTGGGACATAGCTAATTCGTCTCCTTATACTCATGCATTTTGGCGGAGTAAAAATTGCCTCACAGTGGCAGGGAAGGATTTAAGCTTTCTCTCGGTGTTAATAGCTAAGAGCACTATATCTATTATAGCATATCTGGAGATAGAAGGTATATTTGATGCTATCCTGATTTTTGCTTCTGTTTAAACGCTACAGCTACCTCGGCTAGAGGGATCACTTTCTGTTCTCCGCTCTTCATATCTCGCAATATTACCGTTTGGCTTTCGACTTCTGCTTTGCCTATGAGGAGCGCATTATCAATGCCCAACGAGTTAGCCTGCCTCAACTGTCCTTTTAGACTTCTATCGCCTGCGGCCGCAATGACGGCAATTCCACTTTGGCGTAGCTCGGAGGCGAGCTTTATTGCTCTGATTTTAGCTCTTTCTCCTAAGTAGGCGATAAAAGCGGTAGGCTTAGACAGAGCGGGAATGGCTATTTTTTGTCTTTTTAAATTTAATATAATTCTTTCTATGCCAGCGGCAAAACCCACTCCAGCAGTGGGTTTTCCTCCTAGTTGTTCAATGAGGTTGTCATAGCGGCCACCGCCTCCAAGGGCGCTTTGTGCCCCTTCCTCTTGAGGGCCAACTTCAAACACGGTCCTGGTGTAATAATCTAGACCACGTACCAATCTGTAGTTTAATTGGAAAGGAATACCTAAAGCCTCTAAATATTGTTGCACGCTTTGGAAATGTGCTTGGCACTCAGAGCATAGGTAATCTGTGATTCTTGGTGCTGTCTCAGCAATCTTTTGACATGAGGCCTTTTTGCAGTCAAGTAAGCGGAGAGGATTTCTGAGCAGCCTAGCTTTGCAATCTGGGCATAAATTAGCTGTATAGCTGGAGTAGTGCCGCCTTAGCGCCTCTATATACTTGGGTTGGCAGAGGTTACAGCCAATGCTATTAAGCTGGCAGGAGAATCCAGAGAGGCCTAGAGAGAAGAAGAATCGCCGTGCCATCTCGATCACCTCGGCATCCAGGGCGGGGTCGGCGTCACCTATAGCTTCGTAGCCAAACTGATGATGTTGGCGATAGCGACCAGCTTGAGGGCGCTCATATCTGAAAGCAGGGCCAATGTAATAGAGTTTCACCGGTTGGGGTAAATTAAATAATCCATGCTCTAGGTAGGCGCGGCAAACTGGTGCTGTTCCCTCAGCCCTTAAAGCCAATTTCTGACCACTTCTATCCTCAAAGATATACATTTCCTTAGCAACAGCTATCTGCCCCCCAGCTACAGTGGGGGCGAAGAGTTGAGAATCTTCAAATATTGGCGTGGTCAAGAGCTGGTAGCCATAAAGCTGGCATAAGGAAGCAGCTTTTTCCTCCACATATTTCCAGTAAGCTTGCTCTTGCGGTAGGATGTCTGATGTGCCCCGGGGCGCTTTATACACGAAGCCTCCCTTCCATTGTTTTAATTTAGTTTACCATAATAAGCTAGCATAATTTAAGTTAAAGATTTGCTTTGGTTTTTTTCTTACGTTATTATAAACTTAGGATATGGAGATAAGCGCGCTTATAGCGAAAGCCAGTGAATATCTACCTGGTGACAAGGTAAGTCTGATTGAAGCAGCTTACGAGTTTGCCTCACAGGCCCACCAGGGGCAAATGCGCAAATCGAGAGAGCCCTTTTTAGAGCATCCTTTACATACGGCAATGACCTTAGCTGAACTTCGACTTGATGCTGATACATTGGCTGCTGCCTTGCTGCATGATGTTCCTGAGGATTGTGGCATATCACTGGAAGAAGTTGAGGCTAACTTCGGACCTGAAGTAACCAGATTAGTTGATGGCGTGACTAAACTGAGCAAGCTCACAAGCCGAGCTGAAGGTGAACAGAGGAAGTCGAAGGTTCAAGCGGAAAACTTACGTAAAATGCTTGTGGCTACAGCTAAAGACTTGCGGGTGGTTTTTGTTAAATTGGCTGACAGACTACATAACATGCGCACACTAGGCGCTTTGCCACCAAGGAAACGCCAGGCAATTGCCCAAGAGACGTTGGAGATATATGCTCCTCTGGCGCATCGTTTAGGCATGTGGAATGTGAAGTGGCAACTGGAGGATCTAGCCTTCCGTTACCTGGAGCCACAGCAATACCGTCGGCTTTCTCGCTTGGTGGCGAAAAAACGACTTCAGCGAGAAGGCTTTATAAACGAGGTTAGCCAGACGCTGCGTCAGGAATTAAGCCAGGCTGGCATAGAGGCTAAGGTTTTTGGTAGGCCGAAACATATTTACAGCATCTATCAAAAGATGGGCCGGTATGCTGCGCAGGGCAAGGATTTTGGCGACATCCATGACCTTTTTGCCTTGCGCGTATTAGTGGATTCAGTTCCGGATTGCTATAAGGCGCTAGGGGGAATTCACAATTTTTGGCGTCCTATAACCGAAGAGTTTAACGATTTTATTGCTAATCCTAAAGATAATGGCTATCGCTCCCTGCATACTACAGTAATGTGTCAAGGCGTAACCCCCCTAGAAATACAAATACGGACTCATGATATGCATCAAATCGCTGAGTATGGGGTAGCTGCTCACTGGAAGTATAAGGGGGGGGAGGCAGATGTGTCATTTGACAATGAAATATCTTGGCTACGTGAGGTTAACGACTGGCGAGAAGAGCTCGATAGTGAGGAGTTTCTGGAGTCGGTTAGAACTGACGTCCTTGTGGATCGAGTATATGTCTATACTCCTAAGGGTGAGATAAAGGAGTTGCCCAAGGGTGCCACCCCTCTAGATTTTGCCTTCCGAATTCATACAGACTTGGGCTACCGTTGTATTGGGGCAAAAGTTAATGGACGGCTGGTCCCCTTGAGCCATGTGCTTAATAATGCTGATGTGGTGGAAATCATCGCTGCCAAAGGGGAGAAAGGGCCCAGTTTGGATTGGCTTAACTCCCAACTTGGCTATATTAAAACTTCTCACGCCCGTGGGAAGGTGCGGCAATGGTTCAAAAGGCAGGAGCGTGGTCAGAGTATAGAGACTGGCAAGCATCTTTTGGACAAGGAACTTAAACGTTTAGGTATCAGCTTACCCAATGTTGACAAATTAGCCCGTCAGTTTACCTATAGTAGTTCAGATGACTTTTTCTTTGCTCTCGGCTGTGGCAGTATTAGCCCTTCTGAGGTGGCGCTTAAACTAAGCGCAGATTTTGAGCCACCGAGCAAAGCAGTCGAGATTTCGCCTCCGGGGAAAATTAGCCCTTCGAGTGTCCGAGTATTGGGCGTTGGTGACTTGTTCACTCGTTTAGCCAGTTGTTGCCATCCATTGCCGGGAGACGAGATTATTGGTTATATTACTCAAGGACGTGGTATCACCGTGCATCGCCGGGATTGCCCTAATATTATCAATGAGGTAGAAAAGGAGAGACTGATCAATGTCAATTGGGGTGATGTGGAGCAAGTTTACCCTGCAACTATTCAGGTTGATGCCTGGGATAGAGTTGGGTTAGTTCGGGATATTAGTGCTATCATAGCTGAAGAAGGGGTAAATATTACCGATGTTAATATGACTAGCCATGACGATAATATTATCTTACTATACTTTACCCTCGAAATTAAAAGCACAGCTAAGTTAAGTAGCGTGATGTCTAAAATTTACTCGGTATGGAATGTGATAAATGTAGTAAGGAAAGGAGAAGTGAGTGCCAAGCAGTAAGTCAATTAACAAAGTAGCGGGGATGGCGGAAAGAAAGCGATTACGAAATCGCCTGGTGCGAGGCAGCAATAGAACTCAGATAAGTAAGGTACGAAGGCTTATTACCTCTAGGGAATTAGAATCAGCAAAGCAAGAGATGGTGGCAGCCACAAGCAGCATTGATAAAGCTATAAGTAAAGGGGTTATTCATAGGAATAAAGGTGCCAGGCTTAAATCTCGTTTAATGAAGAAGCTAAACGCCGCCGTTGTGGTGGGCCAAAGCAATGTCATCGCGAGCGAAGCGAAGCAACCTCGCAGTAAAGGGAAGGTGGAACAATCTTAAAGAAGCGGAGGTTAATATTTCTTGGCTGCTAAAGCACTTTCTTCAAAGCAAAAGCGTATTATCAGCTTTATCCATGATTTTTTGCGCCAAAAAGGCTATCCCCCAGTGTTAGGGATATTGCTAAGGGATGCCAGATAAGTTCCACTTCAGTGGTAGCTTATAACTTGGATAGATTGGAAGAAGCGGGATATATCCACCGTCATAGCGATATATCGCGAGGAATTGAGCTTCTGAATGGCTGGCAAAATAGCCGGAAGGTTGTTTATATCCCTATAGTGGGGAGGATAGCTGCTGGAGAACCCATTCCTGTGCCTGCTTCAGACACAGGAAGCGTTATCTCTACTGAGGGGTTAGAGGTAAGCGAGGAGTTAACAAAAGGGAGACAAAATGTTTATGCCCTTCGAGTGAAGGGTGACTCTATGGTAGACGCTTTGATAAAAGATGGTGACATCGTCTTAATTGATTATGTCACTATTGCTGAGGAAGGAGAAATGGTAGCAGTTTGGCTTAAGAGGGAGCAAGAGGTCACGCTGAAAAAAATTTTTATCGAGCCAAACCGCATCCGTTTGGAACCGGCAAATAGTCAGACGAAACCCATCTACACTACTCCAGACAACGTTGAGATCCAAGGGAGAGTTGTTGCTGTTATTCGGCGCATGCCATAGCTTGTGAAATACAAAAAGCAAAAATAAAAATGCAAAGTGACAGAGCAAAAGTTAAGAAGTTTTGCATTTTGAGTTGTAATTTTGACTTTTGGCCTTTGATTTTTAATTTTGTGTGATGTTATCCCAATTCAAGGCAGTAGGACATGCCCTTTTTACTCAAGGGCTTGTCTCTCCCTGTAGTGGCAACCTCAGTATAAAGCTGGGAGAGCATCTAGTTATCACACATCGGGGCAGCATTTTGGGGTCCATTGGGGAGGCAGATTTAGTAGAAACTGGTATTGCTAAGAACGATCGGGCTACGCCTTTGGCATCCAGTGAGTTAGCGGTTCATCGTTCTATTTATAAGAACACATCAGCATTAGCTGTGGTGCATGCTCATCCACCCTACGCCGTTGCCTTGTCCTTTATAGAAAAGGAGATTATACCTTGTGATATGGAAGGGCGAGCTCTGTTGCCAAAAGTGCTAATCTTGGGCCAGGGGATAGCGCTAAAGGCTGGAGACCTCGGCGAAGAAATAGCCGAAACCTTGAAGCAATATAAAGTGGTTTTGGTGTGGGGTCATGGAAGTTTTGCTGCTGGCCAGCTATTAGAGGAAGCTTATTACTATACTAGTGTACTGGAGCAGAGCTGTCGTCTCCTCTATTTGCTCAAGGCTTTAGGGCGAATCCTAACTTAATGGATAAATACTGAGCGCTAATATCTAAATCTTAAACGCTTGGGATTTTGGGTTTTGAAATTGTTTAGGAATTGGAGTTTAGAATTTGGGATTTAGCCAAAAAGGTATACCAATCAAGGTATTTAGGATTCCTGCCCAGTATCACCTCTACGAAGAGCTTTTGTAGCGCCGATGTTATTTTGCCAATCTCACCTGTGCCTACTGGACGGTGGTCAATTTCCACAATCGGGGCTATATGGGCAGCCGTGCCGCTAAAGAAGCACTCATCAGCGAGGTAGAGTTCGCTCTTGTCAACACTTCTCTCTATAGTGTCTAGGCCTAACTCGTTCTTGGCTAGTTTTATCACAGTATCTCTGGTAATGCCCATAAGGATGTTGTCAGAGGAAGGGGGGGTAACTAGTTTCCCATTGATGACAAGGAAGATGTTTTCCCCGCTGCCCTCGGAGACATGCCCATCGTGAGTTAGCAATATTGCTTCGTCAAAGCCGTTTTCACAAGCCTCGGTTTTAGCTAAAGCGCTGTTGACATAAATACCACAAATCTTGCCTCGAGGTGGAATCATAGTATCATCAACGCGGCGCCATGATGAAGTGCAGCAGCGCACTCCCTCTCCAATACCAAGGTAGGGAGGAAGAGTGGTCACGACGATAAAGAAATCGTCCTCCAGGTCATGGAGGCGGACGCCAATAGTTTCGGAGCTTTTGTAGGCTAAGGGGCGGATATATACATCTTCATGGTAGCCGCTCCTTCTTACAAGCTCAGTAGTCAATTGACATAGCTTATCACTGGAGTAAGGGAGATTGATTTTTAAGATGCGACAACCATTCAGAATGCGGTTATAATGGTCCTTTACGCGGAAGAGGCAGAATCTTTCTTGCTCACTATCCCAATTACCGCGGATACCATCGAAGCAGGCGGTACCATAGTGCAAGGCGTGAGTTAAAATCCCGATTTTGGCTTCAGACAATGGCATGAATTGTTTCTGGAAAAAAGCATAAGGTGGCATCTTTCCTCCTTTATTATTTAATTCGGGTCAATTATACCTAGCGCCTCAGGGTAAAAACAAGCCTGACTTAAATAGAAATGTCCCTGCCAGCCTTTATCGATGCTGGGCCGTATTTGCTTCGAATCTGGGCAATAGCTTTATCTAGATGCTCCAATTTTTCTGTTTCGGAATCAAACATACGGAGCTGCCTTTCCTTACCAGATAAACTCGACACCCTGATACCTATAAGGCGGATTGGCTTTCCCCTTTGTATTAAAGCTTCGTTCAGTAATTGCCGGGCTGCGGCGAAGGTAACCTGACTAAGATTGCTAGCTTCTTTTAAGGTAACTTGGCGAGTGATTGTCCTGAAGTCAGCATATCTTAACCTTAAAGTCACACACCTTGCCTGTTTATCTCGATTTCGTAGCTCTGCGCTGACTTGCTGGCATAAGTGGTGGAGGTTAGCCTCAAGATAGCCAGCGGCTAAAGTATCTCGAGCAAAAGTTGTTTGCTGGCTAATGGACTTAGATTCCCCAGGTGCTTCTACCCTTCGGTCATCTATTCCATTGGCGTAGCGATGAATTACTACCCCGAATTTTCCAAAGTGTTTTTCCACTATATTTAAAGGGAGTGAGGCTAATTCACCTATTGCGGTTATACCCATCCCTTTTAATACCTGCTCTGTCTTTTTGCCCACTCCGGGTAATCTAGCTACCGGAAGGGGGTTTAGGAAGTGGCGCTCTTTCCCCGGGGCTACTTCCAGCAGTCCATTGGGCTTACATAAATCAGAGGCAATTTTAGCCACCACTTTGCATGTGGCAATGCCCACTGAGGCTGTTAGCCTGAGCTCTCTACGTATTCGGGCTTTTAGTGCGAATGCCATTTGGTGCAAAGAGCCATAAGGTTCTTCATATCCGGCAACATCAAGGTACGCCTCGTCAAGTCCTAAAGGCTCAAGGCAAGGAGAGAAATCAGCCAAGATTTCCATAAACTTATGTGAGGCCTCTCTATAGCGGGAGAAACTAGCTTGAATGAAGGTAGCTTGAGGGCAGAGGCGGCGAGCTTTAGATAAAGGCATGCCGGCATGGATGCCGAAGGGGCGCGCTTCATAAGATGCAGAAGCTACCACGCCACGCCGCTCAGGGTCTCCACCAACTATTACTGGCTTTCCCATTAGCTTCGGGTCAAGCGCTTGCTCCACGGAAACAAAGAAGGCATCCAAATCAATATGGAAAATACCGCGAGCCACCATTTTCTACTTCCTAATCATTTTGGGAAACAACCCCCTTTAACCTTCTCTCAAAAATGCTTCTCTCCAGAAGAACCTTTCGCTGGCACTTAAGGCATTTAAGGCCAATATCGGCACCTACTCTTACTACTTCCCACTCATGGCTTCCGCAGGGATGCGGTTTGCGCAGTCGAACTATGTCGCCGACCTTTATGTTTACAGTCATCTTGAGGTAGTTTAGCAACCCCTCCTGTAGGCTCTAAGCCCTTCACTTCCTGTCATTGCGAGCCTTTCGTTTGCTGTCATTCTGAGGGATTAGCCGAAGCCCTGAGCAAAGTGAAGGGACAGCGACTGAAGAATCCCTCACCTGCACCTAACCTCTCATGTAATGAAGTCTCTTTTCCTTACAAGAGAGGAATAAGGAGAAGGTGACAAAATAAACACTCTCATTCTGTCTTTGGAAAGGAAGCTAAGTATGAGTTGATTTGGTTGCGTATTTTCTCGGCTGCATTCCTGGCTGCTTGGGCAAAATCTCTTTCCCGTGAAGCATAAAGAATTTGCCGTGATACATTGATGATCGCTTTTTCCCCTTGAGCATTTACTCCGTAGCTAACCGCTAAAGCCAAATCTCCACCTTGAGCACCAATGCCCGGGATGAGCAGGCACATCTCGGGGCAAATGGAGCGAACCCTCTTCAATTCCTCGGGATAAGTAGCCCCCACCACCAAGCCGATATTGCCATAAATATTCCATTCTCTGGCTTTCTGGGCCACTACTTGATACAGCGGCAAAGGCTCTGAAGTTACTTTGTACGAAGCCCTAACGTTGCTAACGTTGGTCAACTGGAATGATATGGCAACTGGCTGACCAACTTCCACTACCTTTGGCTCAATCCTTAGATCACTCACAGCATATCGAGCAGAAGGAGGCTCTGGCTCTATACTTATATTGAGAACATCTTGGAAATCCGAAGCACCTCGGTTTGATGTTCGACATAAGATAAACACTCCTTTATCTTGGTAGCTAATGAAGGGCTCTATGGAATCGAAGCCAAGATAAGGGTTGACTGTGGCAGCATCAAAGCCAAGGGTGGAGAAAAGTGCTCTGGCATAAGCTTTGGCTGTATTACCTATGTCGCCACGCTTGGCGTCGCCAATTATGGGTATATCAGCAGGTATATGTTCGATGGTCTTCTCTAAAATGATAAGCCCTTCAATTCCCAGGGCTTCATAAAAAGCCAGATTGGGTTTATAGGCACATACCAAGTCGTGAGTGGAGTTGATGATAGCTTTGTTAAATTCCAAAATACCTACTTTAGGCATAAGGTCTGGATT
>JABUBO010000025.1_pt1 | contig 38757 bp, 38 predicted proteins | sample 7240361 | NCBI WGS metagenome assembly JABUBO01 (sample SAMN07256346, study PRJNA390944) | subsurface metagenome | isolation source: Methane hydrate marine sediment | place: Pacific Ocean: Eastern North Pacific, ODP site
AATAGTTACAGTAGGTATCCCCAATGCATTCTTCAAATCTGATAAAGGTATGTGTTTTATTTGTCTGACAATTACAAATGCCTTGAATAGCGGTTCTTCTTCAAAAAGAGGTTGTAGTCGATTAAAAAATTCAATAACTTCAATATTCTTATTTTTAAAATCAGTTAGTTCTGTTATTTGGTTGGTCAGGTGTTTTACTTCCTCCTGCATCTCTTTGTTTTCTTGATCTCGTTTATCATATTTAGTGATTAAATCATCATAATTCTTAACCATATCCTCGTGTAATTTTTGAGCAGTTTCTTTTGCTGATATAGACTCTTTTGTGGTAAGTCTATCTTCTAAAATCTGCGAGCCTAACGATTTAACCTTATCTTCTAACTCCATCCTCTCTGTTAAAGCCTTTTCCCGTATAGTTTTAATCTGCTCTTCATATCCTTCTCTAATATTTTTCTCTACAGTTTCTAATTCCTTGATTCGAATTTTTAAATTATTTATTTCTTCGGTTTTAAATCTAAATTTTGTGTCGATCTCTGCAATTGTAGTTTTTAGATCTCCAACAGCTTCAGATTTAACTTCCATCATCTCTTGTAAAGGTTTAAATTGTTCTTTAAGCAATTCCATTTCTTTTTGTACTTCTGCAACTGTTGCGTTAGCAAGTTCAAGTTGAATGGACTTCTCAGAGATTTCTGCTCTTTTTTCACCAATCAATGTTTTCAGTTCAATTACATCTGCTGGGACATCATACATAGAATCAATTTTCTGTTTTTGCTGTTCAATAACTGCATTCTGATCTGCAATTATATTTTTTTGTTTTTCAACTATTTCAGTCAGCCGGTCAATTTTTGCTTGAGCACGTGCGCTTTCTTTTTCTTGACCTTCTATTGAGTCAATTAAATTTTTAATATCTTTAGACATTTTTAAAATTCATTCCGACTTGAGTTATTAATTATTAAAGCTAGTGAGAATTAAATCTTATATTTATTTATATTTATTTATATGCTGACCAAATGTTTTTACTTTTATTCTTCAGAGTTAGAAAAAAACATTATTATTTTATATCGTTTAAAAAACTCTAAAGTTTTTCTTGAAAGTGTGAATTTGATAGATAGTGGAAATTTCTCCAATTTTATTTCAGAGAATGATTTTATTGTTGAAAAATTTCAAAGTGTTAATAATATCTCGTTAATAAATATGGTTAAAATTATTAATTCATGTCTTAAAGGGGAAAGAGTTAATCTATATGACAGTATTCGAAAAAAAGGAATAATTATTGATTATAAAAAAACTTTTAAAACAGATTTTGCTTCAAGTGTAATAAGAGAATTATTAAAGGTGAAATATGGCGAAACCATTTCCTATTCAGAATTGGCTTCTAAATTAAACTCAAAGGCATACAGAGCTGTCGGAAATATAATGCGTAAAAATCCGTACCCAATAATAATTCCTTGCCACCGAGTGATTAAGAATAATGGGACGATCGGCGGATTTATGGGATCAAATAATGATGAATCATCAATAAATATTAAAAGAAAATTAATTAAACTTGAAAAAAATAGTAGAAGCTGAAAAAATAATCATAAATTTATTCAGTATTTTTTAAATCGGGAAATCTCATAAAAACTAAATCTAAACCTTTTTTACATAAAGCAACAATGCCTTTATTTTTATTTTCAAGATGCTTCTGGAAAAAAGGTACCAACTGTTTAGCAAAATTCCTATAATTAGTTATGTTATCTCTTTTTATATGCTTTGCCATATTATTAAATTGAATATCCAATTCCGTCAAAAGCCATAAAAGAGATTCATTTTGAGATTTTCTTAATTCCAACGTCAAATTATTTGGGTCTGCGACTTTTTGTAAATCAAGATATTCAGATGTGTATTTACCTTTTTTATTATTTTCCCAAGCACTCATTCTTTTATACCAGATTTTAAGTAATTTTAAGTCGTTGTTTATTATCTGAACTTACTAACAAACTTCAATTAATGTAAAGTAAAATGATTATTAAAAGTTTATAAATTTTAAGTAAGCACGTACTATACGTTAAAATTATAAAGATTCATGAGATATTTAAATATAAATATTACCGTAATATGATAAAAAATAGTTTCTTAATAATTAGAAAAAAAAGAAAATGTTAAAAAAAAACATTCAATTTAAATTTTGAAATAAAATTATAAAGGAAGATCTTTACGTCAATTGTTTCATATCATCTTTCATAATAGTTTTTCTTTTTAATTCTCCCTTTGCCTTCCCTTTCGATTTCTTTGGTAATATATCAATAATTTGTTGAATATTGGCTTCGACTTGTTTATCAAGCCATTTAATAACATCATCTTTGACATCTCCAGCCCTTCTTATCCCTAATTTACTAAAATACTCATCTACACGGCTTTTCATTAAAAATTTACTTTTATATGTCATTTTTATTTCCCTCTTTTTTTCTAGGTTAAAATTAATAAAATGAAGATAATCATTTTTCTATTGATATTATTATTTTCTTTCTTAGTTTTTAAATGTTTTATTTTTACCTTATCTAGATATTGATATTTTTGATTTTTTTAATAAAAATTTAAATGTCTTTAATTGGATTATAGAAAAATTTAGAAGAATTTTGTTCTTGTAATTGGCAATATTTTTATCTAATCAGTTTTTTAATGGATTTGTAGAGAATCTGGCATTTTTAAACACCTATTGAGAGATTTACTTAAATTATGACTATTAGTTCATTATATTTGAAGAAATTAACTATTTCAGAAATAATATTTAAATTAAAATTGTTATACATTATTTATCAATTAGAATAAAAAATGGTTATGAGTAATGTCTTTAAAGGAGATTAAACCAAAAACTTCTGTTGCGTATTTCAGTATGGAAATTGCACTTGATTCAAATATTCCTACATATAGCGGTGGTCTTGGGGTTCTCTCAGGAGATACTCTTCGGTCTGCTGCAGATTTAGAAATCCCAATGGTTGCTATGTGTTTATGCTACTCATCTGGTTATTTTTATCAGATGTTCGATAAAGAGGGTAATCAAGAGGAGAAGGATATAAAGTGGAATTTCTATTATGAATTCGAAAAAATTCTTAATCCTATTAAGATACGGATTCAAGGAAAGGAGATCGTAATTTCCGCTTGGAAATATAATGTTGTAGGACAGAGTGGTCACATAATTCCGGTTTATTTACTGGAAACAGATGTAAAAGAGAATGAACCTTGGCAGAGAGATCTTACACATGTTTTATATGATTCGACCAGTAGATTTCATAGAATTGTTCAGGAGATGATTTTAGGGATTGGTGGTATTCGATTACTTAAGTCGCTTCATTATAATAACCTTCAAGTATATCATATGAATGAGGGTCATGCGGCTTTCATCACTTTAGAATTATTGAAAGAATTTAATGGCAATTTAGATAAAGTGAAAGAAAAATGCGTTTTTACAACTCATACACCTGTTCCTGCAGGACATGATAAATTTGATTATAATTTAGTAAATGATGTATTTAGGGATAATTTACCAGCTAATATCAAGGAGTTGGGAGGAAAAAATGAACTAAATATGACCATTCTTGCAGCAAATTGTTCGAGATACATTAATGGAGTTTCTAAAAAGCACGGTCAAGTAGCACAAGAGATGATGCCGCAATATAAAATTGATTATATTACAAATGGCATTCATTTGCCTTATTGGGTTTCAGAACCATTTGACGAGATTTTCACAGAAAAGTGGCCTAGATGGAAGATGAGGCCAGATTTTCTACAGAATGCAATAGAACTTGAAGATTTAGACTTATTTGATGCACATAATGAAAACAAGTTTAAATTGATATCTTATCAAAAAGCCCATTCTTGGAATTTATTGGATGAAGAGTTAATAACAATTGGATTTGCTCGTCGTTTTGCAACTTATAAGAGAGCTACTTTACCATTTCATGATATCGATCGATTAGGAAAAATCTGTAGAGATAGAGTTCAATTTATTTTTGCTGGGAAAGCTCATCCGAAGGATCAACTGGGTAAGGATTATATTAAAAAGATATATGATAACAGTATTTATTTATTTGATAATTATAGAGTAAAAGTTGTCTTAATGGAAAACTATAACATGGATTTATCACATTTAATAACGGCAGGAGTTGATGTTTGGCTAAATTGTCCTGAGAGATATAGAGAGGCTTCAGGTACTAGTGGAATGAAAGCAGCCTTAAATGGCGTGCTAAATTTTAGTGTTCTTGATGGGTGGTGGCTTGAAGGATATAAAAAGAATCGGTTGGCTGGATGGGCAATCGGTCCAGATGATTCCGATCCAAAAGCAATAGAAAATAATTGGGATAGAGATGCTGAATCATTTTACACGGTATTAGAAAATGAGATTATTCCTACATGGATGAACCAGGATGAGTGGCTTTGGCGGATGAAAAATGCTATTGCTCTTGCCGCATATTTCAATACTCATAGAATGATCCAAGATTATGCTGAAAAATCTTGGAATTTAGCTAAACAAGATCCTTGGAAATTTATCCCAAAATAAGTAATTTTTTTCCTATTATATTTTTTAATTATTTTTTTTATGGAAATGATTTAAATCATTCTATATCTCATCTAAAATTGATAAAGAAGGAATTTGTATATACTTTTCAAATTCATTTTCTTTAAAATAGTTAGAGAAGGTTTGCTCTAAAATGATATTTAATGTATTAATTCCCTTTTCAAAACCCTTAAAATCAATTGCTTTAAGTAGAGTGAATTCCTTGGTTACTTCTATTTCGTAGGCTCCACTTTTTAATTGGGTATTTTCATATTTATCAATTATTTTATCTAATTCCTTTTCTTTTTCTAATTCGGCACATAGTAAAATTAGATATTTATCAAAATATTTCTTTTTAAGATAACTATCTCTAATAGCAGTGGCGTCTAAAGGTATTCCAACCCTTTCTTTAAACAAGATTTGCAAATCCGTTATTAATTTGCGAATTCTCGATTTATTATGTAATAAAATTAGATTTTTATGTAAAGCAAAGGATTGATTTTCATGGTATTTGAGAGATTTTAGTTTTTTTGGAAACTCATACATATTAATTAATCAAGAAGGAAAACTATTAAATCTTTTTTAATATTAAATGAAATATAATTAAAAACTGTTAATATTCATGTAAATGCAATTAGGAAAATTAAAACTCGAAAATAATTTAATTTTGGCACCTTTATTAAATATTTCAACAGGGCCTTATAGAAGGTTTTGCCGCCATTTTGGAGCCATTGGATTGGTTTCAGTGCCCATGTTATATTCAAAAAGATTTACAGGCAAGCCAGAATCCGTTGAGCATGAACTCTTTAAAATTGAAAAAGAGAAACCAATTAGTGTCCAATTAATAGGTCCTGATACCGAATCAGTTAAAATGAGTGTTGATTTTCTTAATAGTTATGATTTTAATATTTTGGATTTTAATGCAGGGTGCCCTTCCAGGAGAGCTATTAATTCAAAAGAGGGAGGTTATCTATTAAAGGACATTGATTTATTAAAAGTAATCTTGAATACGATAATAAAATATTCAAATAAACCACTTTCACTAAAATTGAGAACGGGATTTTATAAATCTAATGGGTATTTGGAGATAGGGAAGATAACAGAAGATTTAGGTCTAGAATTTATTACATTACATGGGAGAACTGTAACAAAGCGATTTCAAAGTACAACTATAGAATTAGAGACAATAAAAAAATTAAAAGAATCGGTATCAATTCCAGTTGTTGGCAATGGAGATATATTTGATCCGGAGTCTGCCAAAAAAATGTTAGACTATACAGGAGCTGATGCAATAATGATTGGAAGAGGGTCCATGGGGAATCCACAAATTTTTTCGGCTATTGAAAAATATTTAAAAACGGGAAAGAAAGAAACTTACAAAGTCCAAAAGGATTCATTGAAAAATATGATAGAAATTTATGAAAATTGTATTGATACCTTTCTTTCCGGGATTGATTATCCTCATGATGATTTTAAATTTGTTGAGTTAAAAAGAAATTCTTTATGGTTATCCAAATTTATGAAAAATGCAACAGTATTTAGAAATAATATTAGTAGAATTAAAACCCTATATGAATTTAAGAGAGAATTAGACAATTTCCTTAGTAATTAGGGTAAACTCCTTAATAATAATTTAAATTTTCTTACAATCAACATGCTCCAATTCATTATGTTGATATATTCTCTTGCCCCCCTGTTTTTTTAAAGCAATGAATGAAAAATGGAATACTAGTGCAGCACTCAAGAAAATAAGGGGGATAAAAAGATAATAAAGGGAGTTAAATAGAAGACAAATTACAAGCGAAATTATTCCTATTAAATAAGTAATTATTACTTAAAATTTATTAGGTCTTTTTGGTTCGTCATCCTGAATTGATTCTATTATAAACATAATAATACCAGTTCCTGCAAGGACTCCACATATAATAAAACTATTTGTATCTAAACAAAGAAATAATTCAAAAAAACTCCACCAGATTATGCTAATGATAAAGGTTATTCCAGATGATATTCGAACTGCATTCTTATAAGTTAATTCCATTAAATTTATTATTTAATAATAATGTTAAAAAATTTTGGGTTTCTTTGGATGTAGATTAATACTTTGCATTTTGTTATCTAAATCACTTAGTCATTTTAATGATGATATACTTAAAAGTTTACTTTCATCGCGGTTTAGGTATATTTTTCCACCAAATCTTTAGGTGGAAAGACACCGTCCTCAGTAATTACTGCCGAGACTAATTCAAATGGTGTAAAATCAAAAGCATAATTAATACAATTAACCCCTTCTGGAACAATTTGAACTTTTCCTAACACATGACTTACTTCTTTAGAATCTCTTTGTTCAATTTTCACATCTTCAAATGATTCGCTCATTGATAAAGTTGATACGGGAGCTGCTACATAAAATGGGATTTTATTATCTTGAGCAGCTAAAGCGACCATATATGTCCCAATTTTATTAAAAACGCCATCTGATGTAATACGATCTGCTCCAACTATGACTTTTTGGATTTTTCCTAATCTCATCATTAAACCTGAGGAACCATCTGAAATAACGCTTACTGGAATCTTATCATATTGCAATTCAAAAGCAGTTAATCGTGCACCTTGTAATCGCGGTCTGGTTTCGTCAGCAACTACTGAAATTTTTTTACCTTGTTCAATAGCAACTCTTACCGGAGCTAGTGCAGTACCATATTGAACAGTTGCAAGGGAGCCTGCATTGCAATGTGTTTGGACTGTATCTCCATCATCTAGTAATTCTGCTCCATATTTACCAATACTCTTGTTCGTGTCTATATCTTCCTGCCACATTTTTTTTACTTCATCTATTATGATTTCAGAAAGCTCACTAGATTTTTTATCAACTCCATCAATCTTATTTAAAATCCGATCTACTGCCCAAAATAAATTTACAGCCGTAGGTCTTGTCTGTTTTATTAATTCTCCTGCTTCTTTTAATGAGCTCAGAAACTCTTCTTTATTTTTATTTTTAAATTCAATAGAAGCTAGGGCCATTCCCATCGCAGCTGCAACACCTATAGCAGGAGCACCCCTTATATTCATTATTTTTATAGCTTTCGCAACATCTCTATAATCTTCAAATTCCAAAAATTCAAGTTTGTGCGGTAGAATTGTTTGATCGATCATTTTGACTTTATTTTCAATCCATTCAATAGAAGGAATCATAATCTTAACTAATATAATGTTTATTTAAAATTTAATAAAGAATAAGGAATTAAAGATTCAATCATTAATATTGATTTTTAATTAATATCTAGAATCTCCTTAATTAGTTTCTTTTTACTTTCTAAATTTGCTTGTCTTCTTATCATTATTCTCTGAGCTTGAGGGGACCCTGCCCCATGCATTGACTCTGTTCTATAACTCACGGAAGCAACACCCATAGTTAAATTCTCTATGAAGCGTAAGACTTTATATCGATCTTCAACAGAAGCTTCATTGCATGTACTGAGATATTTTTTTAATAAAGATCCGACTACTTCAGAATTAAAATCTGCCTCAGATGGTAATGTACAAATAATCCCTCCTGCAATATCTTCCGCTAATCTGCCAATTTCATACGGAAAACGAGTAACATTTTGTTTGCATACATTTGCTAAAAGCATGTCCATTTCATAATTCCCAGCTTCTCTCTGAAATCCTAATGAACTACAAGCAATTCCACAACTATAAAGGGTTTCATTTAAATGTACCATCTCAACTAATTTATCTTGAATGTGACTGGCTTTTTCTACTCCATTATATTCTGAAATCAAAGATGTTGCACCAATAAGAACATCTCCTACACCTACTTTGCAACCACCATATGATTGACGATGAAATCCAGCAAACCGATTTACTAATTCTCCCGAAAATTTAATCTCTCTCTTCATAAAAATACGATCATTTGGGATAAATACATCTTCAAAAATTACAAATATTTCTTGACCTCCATATTTATAATTTCCAATATCTAATTTGCCTTTTTCCATTTTACGAGTATCGCATGATTGCCTTCCATATATTAATGTTATTCCCTTTTCATTTGTATCAACTCCAAAACTAACAGCATATTCCTCTTCCCCGGGCCGTAAAGATAAAGTTGGCATAATGATGGCTCTGTGTGAGTTTAAGAATCCTGTCTGATGAATTTTTGCACCCCTTACTATAATTCCATCATCATTCTCATCCACAATATGTAAAAATGCATCCTGATCTGTTTGTTTGTTCGGTCTTTTACTACGATCTCCCTTTGTATCTGTCATTGCGCCGTCAACCATCAAATCTTGATTCTGAACCTCAATCCAATATTTCTTGAATCGTTCATGATAATTTGTTCCATATTCCTTATCCATTTCATAAGTTACACTATATAATGCATTTGCAGTATCAAAGCCTACACAACGTTGGAAACAACAAGCCGTTTTTTGCCCCATTAATCTCTGCATTTTTACTTTTTTTATCAAGTCATCTACTGATTGATGGATATGGGTAAATCGATTTATTGTTTCACCTGTTAAATGAGAAGTTGCTGTCATTAAATCTTTATATTCATCGATTTGAGCTAATTCATAAATTTTTTTAACTGAATTGATCGAAGGCGATATTACCGGATGATTCCAGAAGTCTTTAATTTTCTCCCCAAACATATACAAATTAACAGGTCTCTTTATACTTTCTAAATATTCTTCTGGACTTTTCAGTACCATTTTTATTTTCACCTAAAAATTGTGATAATATAATAAAACAATAGTATTTATGATTTTATTTTTAAAATTGTATTTATAATAATATTTTCTTGATATAAACTCAATATAAAACTTTGGATTAATTTGCATTGACTAAACTTTTTCTCATTACAAAATGTTCAATTTCATCAAAAAGCGTATGACCTTTTTTAATTACTTTATAACCGAGTTTTTCAAAAAAATGTTCCGCTGTTTTTCTAGAGTTTAATATAATAGATTCTAATCTAAGATTTATTGCATGCATTTCAATTTTTTTCATTAAATTTTTTCCAATACTCATTTTTTGATATTCTTTTTCAACTGCTAAGTATCTTATTTGTCCTTCTTTTTCGTTATTTTTATGAAGACGTGCTGTTCCAACAATTTTATTATCTAAAATCGCAATGAATGAATAAGATTCATCTTCTTTTTCATCTCTTTCGGATCCTTTTGGTTGATTCCACGGTTTTCTTAATAATTTCCATCTTAAATCATATAATTCCTCAAGTTCTTCTTTTGAAGCCGCCTTCCGAATTATTAATTTATCCTCCATTATATTAACCATCTTTTAATTTATAAAAATTAATTAATTTTGATTTGATTTTAATTATATAAAAACATGGCTAAAAATACAAATATCCCCAAATTAGTTAAATCTCCTATTATTTCTTGTTCCCGAAGAACAGATATCCCTGCTTTCCTTATGGATTGGGTTATTGACAAGATTAAGCAAGGACATGTTGATGTTGTTAATCCTTTTAATCGAAAACAAGTTTATAGAGTATCTTTAAGTCCTAAAGATGTGAAATGCTTTGTATGGTGGAGTAAAAATTTTAGTACCTGGATTAAATATTATAAAAACTACAATAATTTATTCAAATCCTATAAAGGGCACTATTTCCAATTCACAATTAATACACCCTCAGAGTTGGAATCAAATCTAAAAATATCATTAGAAAAAAGATTTAAGCAATTTGAATGGTTGGTCAATGAATTCGGAACTCTTGCGGTCAATTTCAGGTATGATCCAATAATATTTTATAAATCAATAGATTCAGATAAAGTTAAACATAATTTGCAACAATTTGATTATATTATTGAGAATATTGCAAGTTTTGGAATAAAAGAAATGATATTTAGCTTCGCTAATATATATCCAAAGGTAAAAAAGCGAATGTTGGCAAGAGGAAATGTACCTCTTGAACTCTCTTTTAAAAAGAAACAAGAAATTCTCAGAAAATTAAAAAAAGTATGTGATAAGTTCCAAATGAAAATGATGGCTTGCTGTCAGCCGGATTTACTCAAAATCGATGGAATAGAACAAGCACATTGCATTGATGCTATAAAAATCCAAAAAATAGTTAAAGAAGAGATACCCTCACTTAAAGACACCGGACAAAGAAAAGATTGTGGGTGTCATAAGTCAAAAGATATAGGAGGATATACAGGTATTTTTAAGTGTATTCATAATTGCGATTATTGCTATGCTTCTCCAGCCAAGAGATAAGATTTTTTATAATTTTATAATTTTATCTTATTCAATTATTGATTATTTAATATGCAAGTTGGATCGGATTTGGTGTAAGAGTCGGTGGCGAGAAACACTTTGGCTCGACAGCCCCCACAAATTGTTTTATATACAATTTACCACACTGGCTTTCAAACTTTAAATTTCTATATCGATTGAATTATAGTTAAGAAGAAGAATATAAGTTAGAGAACTTAAACGACATACCATTTTTCCTTTAATTTTAAAATTAATAATTGAAAATTATCCTCTAAATTATATTGGATAATTTTTTCTAATGGTTCTTTAATATTAGCTAGATAAGGTAAAAAATGAGAGTCTGAACCAATACCTACAGGAACTCTATGTTCTTTTAATTTATCAAAAAAAAATCTGTATTCCGATGAGTAATATTTTGAATAACTATAGTTAAACTCAAAATATATATTGTATTTCTTCAGAAATTCAATCAAATCTTCTAAATAATTATAAATTAAATATCCAGGATCAAAATGTGCTAATCCCATAATCGGAAAATCGGACTTAGAGTTAATTGAGACCTTCCAATATTTAATTATCCTTTCAATTTTAACAGCATATTTCATATTTTGAAGATGCTCAAATAAAATCAATTGGAATTTATCAATCTCAATATTATTCTCTATATAATCGATAGAGCTTCTTAAATCAATTTCGACACCACTTAATAATTTCAGAGGTAATTTTTTTGACTTCAAGAATTCTTGATATTCTGAAATTTCATCTAAATACCTTGAAATTTTTCTCCTACTATTTAATGTTTTAATAATATTTGCCTTCCAAGTATTTGTAAAATGATCTGTAATTGCAATATAATCTAATCCTAATTTCAAAGACTCTAATACAATTTCTTCAATTGAATTTACCCCAACCCCTAAATTAGAATGAATATGTAGATTTACTCTCGGAAACTCCATGTTCTTTAATTCTACAATAATCCATAGTTTTTAAAAATATTTATAAAGTTTTTCAATATTAAAATATGTAAAATATTAAATTTTTGAAACCCAAATTAAAAACCCAAGCAAATTTTTTATAAAAGAAAAGAATCCCAGATTTCACTCTCCTTTGGAAAGAATATTAGGTAAAAATTATGTATTATACTTCGATGAAAAAAGAAATAGATTAGTAAAACCTATAAAAAAGATTCTTTTTCGAAAAATCCATAATTATTAAATATCAGATAATTATAAATTGTAATTATGAAGATAAAATGGATATCACATGCATGTTTTCAAATTATTACAAAATCTGGTAAGGTTATATATTTAGATCCTTATGAAATTCCTACTGGCTTAGAAAAGGCAGATATTGTCATTTCAAGTCATTCTCATGGAGATCATATGGATAGTTCATCGATTAGAAAAATATCAAAAGACTCTACAATTTTAATTGGACCTGAAAGTGAATCAGATAATTTAACAAAATTTAATGGCAAAGGTTTAAAATTAGGAGAAATTTTTGAGGTAGAAGACATTAAGATACAACTTGTTCCCGCATATACTATCAAAAAGAGTACTCATCCAAAAAATAGGGGTTGGGCAGGTATAATAATTGAAACAGAAGGAAAAAGAATTTATCACGCCGGAGATACAGAACGAATTCCGGAAATGAAGGACTTAAAAGATATTGATGTTGCGATGCTTCCATGTGGGGGAACTTACACCATGGATTTTGACGAATCTACTGATGCTGCGTGTGATATTAACCCAAAAATCGCGATTCCCATGCATAATTGGGGTAAGGATTTAAACCAATTTAAGGAAATAATGCAAAGTAAAAATCCAGATATAACAGTTGAGATTTTAGAAGATAAAGAACTTCAACTATAGTCTTTTTTTTTATTAATTTAACTTTACTTGGTTGTTTTTAGGTTTAATTTTTTAAATGCCATGAAAAATGCAACAAGAGAAAATATGGACATAACAATTCCCATCCAATAAGGCTCAAGCGCCCATAATATAAAACCACCAAGCAAAGGTCCTATTATTTGAGCAAAACTATCCAAAGCAGAGGAATAACCATTTATTTTTCCTTGTTCTTTAGGAGTTACCGATTGAGTTATTTTACTACTGAGAGTACCCCTGGTACAAGAAGCTGCAAAGCTAACAAATAATAATAAAATTAAAGCTTGTTGCCAATATTGAGTAAATCCAATGAGAAAAAATATAACAGTAAATATACCTAACCCAAGTTTTAACATTTTGTTAAGACCTAATTTATATAGAGTAGGCTTAAAAAGAGTAAATCTTATAATTGCTCTAAATATTCCTGAGAGCATCAATAACATTCCGATCTGAAATCCATCTAGACCAAGAACACTAGCTGCAAATAATGAAAAGGTAGATACATATATAATAAAAGAAACCGTATGGAACCCCCATTGAGTTAATAAGAACATTGCATTTTTATTTTTTCTAATTTTAATATTTATTTTCTCTTTGTCTTTTTTCACTCGATTATGTTTTGGCCAAGTTTCTTTTAATAAAAGGATAGTTATAATAATTGTGAATAGTGATAATCCCGCAGCAACTAATCCAGGTGCCATGATACCCCATATTGATAAAACTCCTCCTAGACCAGGACCAATAAGTGAAGATAAAACATGGCATACCCCAACATTCGTCATTTGAATGGGTCTATCTTTCGGAGGTACGCTATCGCTAATAATAGCTTTAGCAATAGGATAATTCCCTCCGAAAATTCCATCAACAATACGTGAAAGAAAAAGCATTTCTAAAGATGTTGAAAAAGCAAGCATTAAAAATCCAATCATTGTTCCAATCTGAGATATTAATAATAATGGTCTTCGACCAAATTTATCACTTAATTTTCCCAAAATGATTGCAAAAAAAAAAGAAAACATCGCATTTGTTGCCAAGAGGAGACCAATAATAAATTCATTAGTTTCAAATACTTCTACGAAAATTGGTAAAAATGGAATTAATATCGAAAATCCTAGAATATCGATAAAAATTGCTATCCATAAAGGGATTAAATTTGGATATTTAATTTTTTCTGACTTATCAAAAGACCCTTGAAACCCATTAGAACTATTATTTTTTTCTTTTTGCAATAGGTTTTACAATAATCCAAAATTTTTAAAAATAATTATTAGATTATATAACCTAGAATTCCTTAAAAAATTAGAATTATGAAATCTATCATTCAAAAAAAAAGTGTAGACCAGGATTTCAAGTTAAAGTGGATATTTTAGAGGATAAAAATTTAATAGACTAAATTAAAATTTCTTCCATTTATTTCTTATAAAAAATGAATAGATCTTATTTTGAATTATAATATTCTGAATCCAAATTTGGAAATAGTTGTTTTTTCCTTCCGATTTTTTTTGAATATATAATCCCCAAATCGAATAGTTTTTTCAAGTGGTAGTGTATTGTTTTATGATCAACTCGAAATTTTTTTGTGATCAAATTATTATATATTCCAGGATTTCTTTCAATCATTTCTAGAACCTCTAGTGTAAATTTACTCTTTTGGAGTTTTAAATCAATGTTGCTAATAGGATTTTTATTATAATATAGAAAATATGCAATATAGTTTCCAATTCTTTTTTTTCCAATAATTTTATAAGTTTCTAAGATATCTAAATGCCAAATCAAATTTCCTGCAGCAATTCCAGTTTGTCGTAGTAATTTATTAAAATGAACCCCTGGGTTAGATAAGATTAGATCTATTATTTTATTTCGATTTTCATTTTCTAAGACTTCTTCTATGGTTAATCGATGAACTCCTTTATCAATATTAGTTAATCTATTTTTTAAGTAATTGATATAATCTGTTTTTGTGATAGCTAAACCTAATGTAGCTATAACTACAATGATAACGATAATTAAAATCCATGGCCAAATATCTGAAGAAACGGAAACTTCATAAAGTGTAAAATAATATTCAGTATTTCCTTCAAGATTTAGAATAGTTGTTTCTAAATAACTCTCAGAAGATAATTCATTAATTAATTCTTCTGTTGGAATAATCTGCCAAGATTCATTACTTAACTCAAAAACTGCGATAAAATATGTCTTATTTGGATTTAATCCAAAATTAGAGGTCTTATTAAATTGAATAGTTAAATTTTGGATTGAATCATTTGAAATGAATTGATATATACAATTAAACCGATATTCAAACCGATTAATTTTATAATTAGGATTACCTGGTTGTTTAGATAATCCAAAATTCATCATATTAGTCTTTGTATTTATTTGAAACGATATTGATTGATTATTTTTTATCTTTATATAGATCTCCCGATTTTGAATTTTATTATCATATTGGATATCGAAATCTATACTGACATTTGTATTAATTCCAAATTGAATCCCATTTGAAAAATAATATGTAATTGATTCATTAGGATTGAGAAAATCATGAGTTGAGAAACCTGTAATGTTTTTCTTTTTAGCTAAAGTTGGAAGTATTGATAGATTGATTTGAATTAAAATGAAAAATATAATTAAAAAAGTGATTTTTATAAGTTTCTCCCGTGATTTAACATTTTGGGGATGTTTTCCAACCATATTAGTCCAATTTGTTTTTAATCAATATTTTTTTAAGAGTTCATAAAAAATTCAGAATAAATTAAAAAAAAAATTATTTAATATAGATTTTCTTAGTTTTACTTTCTTTTCTTTTTCCATATGATTAACCCTGTTATAGCTAAAACCGCTACAATTCCTAATCCGATAATCCATGCAATTGTGAAATCTTGTTCAAGATTTATTATGGTCCATGTTGAAAAATGATTTGTTTCAGTCACTAAAAACCCATCTTCAAGAACAGTCTCCACCGGAATCCATGTTTGTGAATCCTCATCATAATAAGCCCAAGTGCCTTGTTTATATTCATTTTCAGCTTGCAATTTTAATTTCGCTTGAATGCTTCCATTAACTTGTAAAGCTACAACAAACCCTGCTTGATAGCGAAATCTATTCCGATTTCTGTTTTGATGTATTTCTCCCTTTATGAGTCCAAGTTCGGCTTGTTCCTCAGTACATGTCATATTCATTTTAAGATCTTTAGTTGAATTAATTTCAATCTCAAATATCTTATTCCCAATATTTAAGGCATCACACGATATATCTAAATCGAGATTAGCCGAACAATTGATTCTTAATTGTGTTCTCTGTCGAAAGCGATAATTAACTCTGTTATGAGCCATTAAATGGATCTGTGTTGAGTTTCCATTGACATCAACTGTATTCTGGTTATCTGCTATCACATTTTGGGTACTATCGATGGAAAAAATTATTAAAAACAATAATACACCAAATAAAATCATTTTATTTTTTTTCATACTTTTAAACCTACTAATATGTTTCTAATAAAATAGTTTGAATTTTGATTATAAAGGATTGAGGAATAAATTTCCCCATTTAAAAAACTGTAGGTTTAAGGATTTTTTTTTTTGAAAAAAATAAAAATATCAACCAAATATTAAAAATATACGAACTATTATGTAAATAAAGCGATTACCAATAAATGAACAATAAAAAGACAATAAAAAGGATTTTAATTTTTGGAATCATAATTATTGGATCAATTTTTTTTGGATTTTTAGGATTTTTATATCCTCCAATTCCCACTAAATGGAATAAAGACCCTTATTGTATAGATATTTACGAGTTATATAAATTCGCTAATGTCGTAGAAAATGAGCAAGTTGTAATAAATCAAGGAATAAACGATTATAATTATAATGAATCATCGGATATTCTTTCAATATTCATAAACGATACTTTTCACAATATTCAAATTACTATTCAATTTAATAATTGGTCGAAACATGAAAAATCTAATATTATCGATATACAAATTGGAAATTCTTATTGTATTAAAGGCACTTCACTTCTTATTTCTGAAGGTATCGTATTAGGCATAGATATCGTAGAAATACACGGCTATCGTACGAATATCCTTTCATTAGTGGGACTAGTAATAATAATTCCCTTAATTTTTTATTATTTCAAAATAGATTTTAAAAAATTGAAATTAATTCATAAAAGCGAAAAGAAATCGAATAGAGGTTCTTAGTTTGCCAGATTGGATCGCTCACTTAATGTTTGGAACAATTTTATCCTTCATATTGGGAATCAAAAAGGAGAAAAGGATAATTTTTTTAATTGGAAATATAATGCCAGATTTTTTAAGATTTCCTGTCTTTATTACAGAATTTCTTAATCTAAATTTACTTTCAATATTTATTAGTTACCCAATAAATGAATCCTCTCATTCTATTATAGGGGTTCTTGCTCTTGCGAGTTTCATTTCAATTTTTTTCGAGGAATCCCTCGAACCTTTAGAATATGGAGAAATAAAGCACAATTTAAACACAAATAAAAATAACTATAAATTTAAATTGAACAAATTTCAATCGATCTGGCAAACAAAAATAAAGAGCCCTTTTTTCTTGCTTTTTATTGGAGGTTTATTTCATATTTTTTTAGACAGCTTTATGTGGCCTTGGGCAGGAGGAATAAATTGGCTATATCCTTTTGATTTTGCAATATTTCGGTGGAGTTTTAAATTATGGTGGCCCTCAAGTTTTGACGCAATAATTCTTTTATTTCCTATTTTTATCATTTCTTTGATTATAAAAAAAGTTTTAAATATCTATAAAGTTAAAAATCATTCAGAGCTTTAATGAGAAGGAAGTAAAATCGCTAAATAGATTTTATTTAAAAAAAGAAAAGTTATTTTGAAGGTTTTATTAATCAGCAGTTATTTCTATATCCAACTGATCCAGAATCTCTATTAAATCTATTACTTCAAAACCCATATTGAACTTATCATTTGCATCAGATAAATTCGTTCTGCAAAATGGACAAGTCGAAGACACAACTGTAGCTCCCGTTTCTTTAGCTTCTTCTAATCTCTCCTTCGAAATTTCTACAGACCAGTCGGGATATCCAATTTTAACGCCTCCTCCTGCTCCGCAACAATATGCGTTTTCTCTGTTTCTCTTCATTTCAACAAAATTAATACCCGGAATCTTTTTATAAACTTCTCTAGGAATCTCATATATACCTGAGTGCCTACCCAAATGGCAAGGATCATGATAAGTTACAGTTTTATCATAATTTGATTTGAATTTTAATTTCCCTTTATCTAAAAGTTGTTTAACTAATTCAGCTGTATGATATAGTTTAAAATCGTATTCGACTCCAAATTTCACAAAATCATTCTTTAATGTTCGATAACACCCAGCACAAGAAGTAATCACTTTAGTAGCTCCTGCTGCTTTAATTTTTTCAACATTGTAATTCATAAAATCCTTTACGGGACTAATTTGCCCGGTTCTTATAATTGGGCTGCAACAACAATGTTCATCGATTAGGGTAAAATCAATTTTTGCTTTTTTAAGAAATCTTAGTGTAGAATCTCTTAAATTTTTTTGACGATAATTTGATGTGCACCCAATAAAATAGACCCATTCTGCTTTATCCGGTAAATTATATTCCTTTTTTAACTCTTCATTATCTGAATTTGGTTCGGCGTAAGGATTAAACATTTCTGGGTTCGTAGTGCGTTCCAATAAATTTTTCTGCTTTTCAGGACAAAAACCGTTTTTAACCGCTTCGGCTCGGGCTGCTTCGATAATATCCACCCAAAATTCATTGAATTTTACAAACCTGCAATTTTCCACACAATTTCCACACGTACTACATGCATATAGAATATTAGCTAAATTATCACTCCATTGAAGTTCATTATTTATTAGACCAAAAATAAGCCACATCCGACCACCAGCACTATACGTTTCGAATCTATACTTGTTATAACTTGGACAATTAAAATCGGAATAACTATGATTGAATTTACAATAACCGCATCTAAAACATCTATGTATTATATGCTTAACATCATCTAAAGCCATTTTAATTCTCCTCCTCACTCCAATTTCCTGGATTCATAATGCCATTTGGATCTAACATCTGGCGAATATTAAAAAACATTTTCTTATAATTGGGATCCATTTTTTGAAGAGTTAGTTTCTGTGCACCCAATTCTCCTTTCCAAGGAATGCCACCAAGCTCTAATGCTAAATGATTTGTTTCTTCAAGTGCATTTCTTGCATTCTGCATGTCGTCTGGATCATCTCTATTGAATGAATAAGAAAAGAACATTACGATATTATGAGTCTGTCCAATAAGTCTAGAACCTAATGTAGGAGGTATCCCATATTTTCTTGAAATTTCAGCCCCTCTACGATATGCTTCAGGAATTTTTTCTAATGGCATGTTAGCACCAACATATTCGAAGCCACCTCCTTTTCGAAAATCTGCAGCTCCTGATGCAAATATTGGCTTTTCTATATAAAGATCTATCATTTTTTGAGGTGCCTTCATATATCTCGCTCCATTTTTACGATATGTTTTTTTAAGTATCTTTAATTTAGCATCAATATCTTCTTGACTATCTCCCGTAATATAGACCATAAAAAAGATATATCCTTTCATCCACTCGGGCTTGTCTTGTTTACCAAGGATTACATCTTCAATGAACTCCTTAGTTGTAATTTCCAATAGAAGGTTTGGAATATTTTCTTCATCTTTCATCAATCCAAACACGATTTCCCTAAATTTCGGTTTTGGAAATATTTGAACAGAAAGTTTTGTTACGATTCCCATAGTTCCAAATGAACTTAGAAATAATCCTACTAAATCAGGGATGGGTCCTCTTGCAAACCAATAATCGGAAACTGCACAAGATCCAAGTTTAACCACTTCACCACTTGCCAAAACAACTTCCAATCCATTAACTATTGCACCGTGGTCTCCATATTTCTGTGATAAATAGCCTGATCCATGAATTAATACATTGCCAGCAATAGTTGCAGAGGGAGGGGCATCAGGGATCGCAGGTTGCAGATCAGGATGATGCTCATTTAAATATGCAAGCAATTGTCCTGTAGAAACTCCAGGTTCAATGAGAGCATACCGGCTTAATTCATTTATTTCAATTATTTGATTCATTCTCTTCATATCTAATACAATACCACCCTTCACCGGAATGACTAATCCACTAAGCGTCAATCCACCGCCCATGGGAACCAAAGGTATTTTTTCCTCGTTAGCTAATTTTACAATTTTTTGAACTTCCTCGGTTGTTTTCGGCATTACAACAAAATCAACGGGGCGAGGTAAAGAAGCTCCAGGATCTTGGGAATAAATATAGAGATCTTCGGGGCTATTGGTTGCAAATTCTTTACCTACAATGTTTTGCAAATCTTTTAATATTTGATCGGTATTCATTTATATCAACTCTATTATTAATAGAAGATTCTCTGTTTTAACTTAAATAAATATATTTTTTTAGATTTGACAAATAGTTTAAAATTGAGAAAATAAAAATAAATATTAAACCAATAAAAAATAGGCATCATCTGGGTTGGTGAAGAATATGATGATTGATTTATGGCTTTTATTTAAATGGGTTTTCTTGATTATTATGATTATTTTTTTAATATTTTTCGTATTTGTAATGATAATTTTAAGAATTATTCGTAGATATCATAAATTTCCAATTCCAGCTTTTGCAACCCGTTTAATTGATAATCCTTGGCGGAGATTCATACAAAAACCTAAAATTATTTCTGAGCGAATGCATCTTGAGCCTGGAATGATAGTCGTTGAGATTGGCCCGGGTAAGGGATCTTACACCAAAGCAGTAGCGGAAAAAGTTATGCCCAATGGAAAAGTATATGCCCTTGATATCCAAGAATCCGTAATAGAATCTTTAAAGAAGCGAATTGAAAAGGAAGATATCTCCAACATTATCCCAATGATTGGAGATGCCTATAATTTCCCCTTTGATGATGAAAGCGTTGATAGGATTTTTGCTAATACATGTCTACCTGAGATTCCGGATCCCGTTAGAGTTTTACATGATTGCAAGCGAATTTTAAAAAATGATGGATTAATATCTCTCTGTGAACTACTTCCAGATCCCGATTATCCTCGAAGAAAAACTGAAATACGCTGGGCTAAAGAAGCAGGATTAGAGTTAAAAGAAAAATTTGGCAATTTTTTTTCATACCAACTCAATTTTGGAAAGAAATAAATAATAAATACTTTAATTTAATATTTGATTATTCAGCTTTGTTTTTTATGGATTCACAAATTTTTATGATATGTTTATAAATATAAATTGAATTATTATGGAAAAAATTGCGTAGGTAGATATATCAATATTTATGTTGAGGAGCATAATATGGCTTTAAAAAAGATTTCAATTAGAGAAGATATTTATACAGATTTAAAGCGAGTGAAGGATCCAAATGAAAGCTTTTCTGAGGTAATTAAACGTTTAATTAAAGGTCGAAAGAAAGATCCATTAAAACATTTTGGAATTTTTAAGGATCTACCAAAGGAAGTAATGGATGATTTTGAGAACGCAATTTTGGAAACTAAAAAAATAGATGCAGCAAGGTCATCTAAAAGGTTTGTAGAACTATGGGGTAAAGAAGAATAATAAACTCCGAGAAAAAAACAACTTAAGATAAAATTTATTCTAAAAAAAATAACTAAAGAAATCAATCTTTTTAATTTATTTTATTCATAATGCCCTTTCTTTTTTCATTGGAGCGTTATCGCTTGTTTCAATATACCATCTTAAAAGTTCCTCTTTCAATTTTGCCTTAGTTTCTTCCAAATTTTGATCATCTATTAAATTAATTAATTCTTGAGAGTCTGATTTTAGATTGTAAAGTTCTTCTTTACCTTCAATCCTAGCCACATATTTCCATTCTTTAGTTCTAATCATTGCAGATCTACTTACTGTGCTTGGGTCATCATAAGAGATTCTAATTTTATCATAATAAATTCCAATTATAGGTAATTCTGGTGATTTAATTTTCACTTCAAAACATTGGGGTTCTCTAGGCATATAGCCCCCTTCAGCAAACACTGAATCGCGGTGCTCATTATTTTCTCCCTTAATTAGAGGAATTAAAGACTTTCCAAAATGAGTGTATTTTGGTTTTATATTTGCAATTTCTAACATAGTTGGAAATAAATCTATCGTTTCTACTAAATTATTGATTGGATTATTATTTGGTTTTATTCCAGGAATTTTTATAATTAAAGGAACTTTTATCAGGCAATCTTGGAAACCGGTGGACCATTTTTCTGTTAAACCATAGTCAGTTGTATAGTCGCCATGGTCTCCAAAGAAAAAAACCACAGTATGGTCATAATAATTTTTTTCCTTGAATTTCTCAATAATTATCCCAAATTGGTCGTCCACCCTCGAAACCATCCCATAATAAGTGGCAATTATTTCTTTTTTATCTTCTTCTGATAAGAGGTTTAAGTTATAAGACTCATACATTTCTTTCATAAAGTGTGGTTTATCATCCAACTTGGGTGGAATTGGTTCAGGAATTTTCTGTCGATCATACATTGAAAAATAAGGTTCCTCAACGGAATATGGTGGATGTGGATAGGCTAAAGCAAGGAATAAACAGAAAGGTTCTGGTGGATTAGAATCTAAAAACTCAAGCGCTTCTTGAATAATACTGTAATCTAAATCTTTAACAAGTTTTTCTCCTCTTTTTCCTAAATAAAATGATTTTCTAAATCGCTCTTCAACAGGAGGTGAATCTAAATAAGCTTTTAGGTCAACTTTCGAAAAACCTCCAGTTCTTTTAGATACACTTGTTTTAAAAGCCTTTTTAGAAAACAAATCATTCCTTCCAATCATTCGGATATAATATCCGGAGTTTTTTAGAAATTTAAATAAATTTTCTTCATGAGGTTGTAAAAGATAATATAGAGAACGATGTCCTGAACAATGAGGATAAAGTCCAGTAAAAGTAGAACATCTTGAGGGGGCACATACTGGATTTACAGCAAAGCAGTTTGTAAATACTACGCCTTCTTTGCCTACGTTATCGAGATTAGGTGTCTTTATTATTGGATTTCCCATGCATGCAAGAGAGTCTGCACGCATCTCATCCGGCATAAATATTAAAATATTAGTTTTTTTTTCAGATGACATTATTATCTCAAATATTTATAGATGCTAAGGCATTTATTTGTTATAGATGTATATAATATTTAAAATAATATAAGGATGCAACAACTAATCTTGGAAAAACTGGAAGGTTTAAAAAGAATTTTAAAAAAAATGGAAAACGTAGCTATAGCCTTTTCAGGAGGGGTTGATAGTACTTTTCTTGTTAAAGTAGCAAATGATGTTTTAGGAGATAAAGTTTTAGCAATAACAGCAACCTCATCAATCCACCCAGAATTTGAAAAAAAAGATGCAAAAATATTTGCTGAACAAAATAGTATTAGACACGTTATTTTTAAATCTGAAGAATTAAAAAATGAGAATTTTAGGGCAAATCCTCCAAATAGGTGTTATATTTGTAAAAAAGAATTATTCTCTGCAATTAAAAGTATCGCCAATAAGGAGGATATTAAATATATCTTAGACGCAACAAATTTTGATGATTTGAGCGAGTATAGGCCCGGTATTAAAGCTTTAGAAGAACTTGAGATAATAAGTCCTTTAAAGGATGTAAAATTAACGAAAGAAGAGATAAGAGCGTTATCAAAAGAAATGAATTTAAAGTCGTGGAATAAACCAGCATTCGCTTGTTTAGTATCAAGGATTCCGTATGGTATTGAAATAACTGAAAAAAGATTAAAAATGATCGAAAGGGCTGAAGAATATATAATGAATTTAGGTATCAGCCAAATTCGTGTAAGATATCACGATAAAATTGCGAGAATTGAAATAAATAAAAATGATATTCCATTATTGTTAAAACATTCAGATGAAATAAATGCTGAACTAAAAAAATTAGGATTCACTTATATAACGTTAGATTTAGAGGGATATAGAACAGGGAGCTTAAATGAGGTTTTAGACATTTGAAAAGGACGTTGGAAGATTATAAGGAGGGAAAAATATCATTGGAAGAGGTTTTGGAAAAATTGAAGACTCTGCCTTACGAGGATTTAGGATTTGCAAAAGTAGACACTCATAGAGCTCTCAGGAAGGGCTTTCCGGAAATTCTTTATTGTCAGGGAAAAACTATTCCACAGATAATGAAAATAGTTGAGAGTATGACAAAGTTCAAACATACGGTTTTGGCAACGAAAGCTAATAAAGAAATTTTTAATGAAATAAAAAAAGTCTATAATGAAGCAGAATATTATGAAAAAGCTAGAATTATTGCTGTTCAAAAGGAACCAGTAAAATTAAAGGAGGGAAAGATATTAATTTTAACAGGGGGAACGTCGGATATACCCATTGCAGAAGAAGCTGCTGTTATAGCTGAAATTATGGGCAATAAGGTGGAGAAAGCTTATGATGTAGGTGTAGCTGGTATTCATCGTTTATTTGATATAAAAGATAAAATTTTTGAGGCAAACGTAATTATTGTAATAGCCGGAATGGATGGAGCATTGCCAAGTGTTGTGGGTGGATTATCATCAAAACCGATAATTGCGGTTCCAACAAGTGTGGGATATGGTGCAAGTTTCGAAGGAATTGGTCCTCTTTTAACAATGCTTAATTCTTGTGCATTCGGAGTCACTGTTGTAAATATTGATAACGGTGTCGGTGCTGGTTATTTTGCAAATTTAATAAATAGGTGAATTAATTGAAAATCGCATATTTTGATTGTTTCTCAGGTATCAGCGGCGATATGATACTTGGTGCCTTTATTGATTTAGGTTTGGAGATTAATTATTTAAAAAATGAATTTAAAAAAATTAGTATCTATGGCTATGAAGTAAAAGTAGAAAAAACTAAAAAAAAAGAGATTTCCTGTATAAAAGTAAACATTGCTGTAAAGGATAAGCAAAAACATCGGAATTTAAAAGATATTAATGCTTTAATCGATGAGAGCGAGTTAAATCCAGTAATAAAGAAAAAAAGTAAAGAAATTTTCCTCAAAATAGCTAAAGCAGAATCAAGAGTTCATAATATTGACATTGATAAAGTCCACTTTCATGAAATAGGGGCGATTGATTCTATTTTAGATATTTTAGGAGCCATTATTGGTCTTGATAAACTCAACATTAAGAAAATATATAGTTCCACAATCCCTATAGGGAGAGGTTTTGTCAAAACAGCACATGGAAAATTACCAATCCCAGCACCAGCAACAGGTGAATTATTAAAAGGCATTCCTACATATTCGACTAAAGTTGAGGGAGAATTAGTTACCCCAACAGGAGCAGCAATAATTTCATCTTTAACTGAAAATTTTGGTGAAATGCCATTAATGAAAATTGAAAAGATCGGATATGGAGCGGGCAAATCCAATTTTGATCATCCGAATTTATTAAGAATTTTTGTTGGTGAATCTTTAGATAAATATGACACAGATACTGTGAATGTGATTGAAACTAATATTGATGATATGAATCCAGAATATTATGAAGTTGTTTTTGAAAAATTATTAAAAAATGGAGCTTTAGATGTATATCTTACAAATATTCTAATGAAAAAAAATAGACCTGGTATAAAACTCAGTATTATTTCACCATTGGAAATTACCAAACAGCTTACAGATATTATCTTTAATGAAACCACTACTTTTGGTTTAAGAATTTATAAAACTCATAGAAAAAAATTATTTGTTGAGAAGGAAAGAGTAGAAACAAAATATGGTGAAATAACCATTAAAATTGGAAAAACAAAAGATGAAATAAAATTAATATCTCCTGAATATGAAGACTGTAAAAAATTGGCACAAGAGAACAATGTTTCTTTGAAGGAGATTTATGAATTAGCCAAATTAAGTTATTTCTCTAAAAAAGAAAAAATTTAATCTCTGTCTGCTCTTTTTGTTGGACTTTATGAATTAGATATTTATTAGATTTCGTTCTATCTAAACCGATATCTCGTTATGATTTTAGAAAGATTCCAAATCGTTTCTTCATCATTTTCTTTTATTGCTTGGTATAATTTCTTGAAAATATTCGATGCAATTGCACGATCTAAATCCTTCGAGATATCATCCTCAATAATCTTAATTGGTTCAACCATAACTTGGTTTGAACTATTTTGAATCAAAAAGATATATACCATCTCAATATTACTATGCATGAAAATTTAGGAATAAAATTTCAAAATTATAAAGACAGTTTTAGGAGAATAGATTAGATTAAAATAATTAATTAATTCTATAAGCTTATATGGAGATTAAAATTAAGTTTGGATTTGCTTCACTTATTATTATTTTATTTCAATCTACATTAAAAATATCTGGAGTGATTCTAACAAATAGTTTAGCTTTATTATCCGAAACATTGGATACAATAACGGATATAGGGTTTGTTTCTTTGACAATTTATTGTTTATTCCATAGTTCAAAACCTCCTGATTACGAACATATGTATGGGCATGCTAAAATTGAACCAATTGGAGCATTACTTCAAGGTATCATCTTAATAAATTTATATGGTTTATTGATCTTTTTCACAATTCAAATCTTTATTGAGGGAACTTTTTTGCCTTCTAATCCAGATATCGGTTTAATTATAACAATCATTTCTTTCTCAGTGAATTTAATATTTTCTCGAATTCTCATTTGGCAGGGTAGACGTCGTATGAGTCTTATTTTAGAGATTCAGGGATTAAACTTGTTCCAAGATTCAATACGTTCAATTTTTGTATTTGTAAATTTTTTATTTGTGATATTTGGTATCTTATTTACTGATCCATTATTCAGTATCGCTCTTTCTCTCTGGATTATTTTAAGTGCTCTGAAATTATCCAAGAAGAGTATAAAAGAGATTTCAGATACAAATCCAATTAATTACCAAGATATAGAAGAAATACGCCTAAGAATTTTTAATTTAGAGCATGTTAAAGCTGTTGAAGATTTACGCATACGTTCAATCGGTAAGGAATTATTTTTAGAAGTTGGTCTATTAGTAGAAGATCATATTTCCCTTATTCACGCCCATGAAATAAATATTACTATTAATGAAATGGCTAAAAATTTTTTTCCTAATTATGATTTGAAATGTATCATTGAAATGAATCCCGTCGCTGGGGAAGGATCATTAATCGAGAAGATCATAAACTTAGTACCTTCAATGATCTTAGAATTTCCTGGTATCATCGATGTTAAAGATTATGCCCTTTTTACTTTAAAAGAAGAAAATTATCTTTCTATTACATTAGTTATTGATGATAAACTTACTCTCAATAAAGCTCATGAATTATCTTCAGAATTTGAAAAAGTACTAAAAAATCGTGTTCCATTTTTAACTAGAATTACAACCCATATTGAAGCTAAACCTCTGGTTAGAAAATATTCTTTCATTCAAATTGCTCAGTTAGAAATAAACCCTCAGAAAATACAGGAAATAAAAGAATTAATCGAATCCATTTTAAAAGATTGTCCATATGTCAAAGGTTATCATGGATTTGAATTTTTTACCACTGGCGAAAATTATATACTAGAATTACATGTATTTTTTGAAGGATTATTGAATATTTCTCTTGTTCACGGTTATCTTACAAATCTAGAACAAAAAATCCGAAATAATATTAAAATTAAAAATCTTCAAGATATTATTCTCCATTCTGAGCCTCTAAGCGGACGAACGGATGGAATAATTTTTTAAATCTTATTTTAAAAAAAGATTTTATAGATTAATTTAGAATGGAAATTTATATTGAATTAAACCTATTTCTTTTTGCATTATTTTAATATCTCGTTGAATACTTTCATTAAGTGGAATTCCTACTTTAACTCTTTCCTTTTCGGCTTCAAATTCTTTTTCTCCTGCAGTATAAATTCTGTCTTGTCCCGGAACCTTTTTTGCGCTTCTTAACCCTCTCATAATATTTCCAGCGGTTTTATTGAAGGTTTTTAAAGGAATAAAATTTTCGATATTAATTGCTAAAAAGAAATGTCCGACTTTTAGAAATGTCTTTCCACCTTCTTCGATCCCAATTGTGTCTCTTAAATAAATTCCATCTTGCAGTGCAGCTGAAAGTATTTCTACTAATGTTGCATATCCATATCCCTTGTATCCACTAGTTTCTTCTCCCTTTCCACCTAAGGGCAATAAAGCCGCAGTTTTATTTGCTAGATCTTTTAATACTTTAGTTGCATCTGTTTCAGATTTCCCTTCACTATTAATCACCACACCTTCCGGAAGTGGTTTCTTAATTCTATCATATACCTCTACTTTGCCTCTTTGAACGATTGAAGTTGCGCAATCAATAAGGAATGGAAATTCTTCATCAGTTGGTGCACCAGCAGTTAATGGATTTGTACCTAACATAGGTTCTACTCCAAAAGTTGGTGGTATCGATGGTCTGGCATTTGTTACAGCAATTCCTATCATGTCTTCTTTTATTGCCATTAGAGAATAATATCCTGCAATTCCAAAATGAGTAGAATTTCTTACTGCCACTGCTCCAAGCCCGTATTTTTTAGCTTTTTCTATTGCTAATTTCATTGAGTGATATGCAATTACATGCCCCATTCCAACTCCTCCATCTATAAGAGCTGTTGTATGACCATCTTTAATAATTTTAAACTCAGTCTTTGGATTATATATACCAGCTTTTATCCGGTCATAATACATCTTCATTCTTTGAATTCCATGTGATTCAATCCCCCTTAAATCAGATGTTATCAACACATCTGCGCAAATTTCTGCATCTTCTTCTGGTACTCCTAACCCAATAAATACATCTTTCATAAAATTTTTAAGCGTACTTGCATCAATATATTCTATTTTATCTGGCATAAAAATTCATATCCATATATTCTTTAATTCCTAAATTAAATACAAATAATTTAAAGAAAATTATTTAATACCTAATATTTATCATTCTAAAAAAGATATAATAACATTTGATTTTTAATTGTTAAAGAGTATAATTATTTTTGAAAATTTACTCTAATTGGATGTAATCAGCTTGAACACGTAAAAACTCGTCCAAAATATTTTCCCCTTGGGTCTGACTATCTACAACTGGATCAGCTAGGAGTGCCTGCAGTGCAACCTTCTTGGACTTGGTGAGAATTGCTTCAACTACAAGATCCTGTACTGACGCTTGGATTCGTAAAAGCGCTGCAAGACCCTTAGGATAATCGCCGAGTTTCACAGCGTGGATGCCATCCTTATTCACGATCGCAGGACATTCTACTACAAGATCACTAGGGAGGTTTGTGATGACATCATCATTTGGAAGATTCACTGAGAGTTCCTCATAATTTGTATCAGATAATATTCCCTCAATAATCGGAATCGCACGTTCATCATCAGGTTTTAAAAGTTTAGAAAATTTTCCTTTTTTAATAAGCCGACGGATTTTCTTACCCTGATTTAGGGTAATACTTTTATATCCTTCTATAAATAAACGGACATTCGGAATATCAGCCTTTTCCCAGGCCCATTGAATGTATTCTCCGTAATGTGAATCCGTCGTATATGGGAGATATCCATACTTTTCGAAAATATATCCAATAAGATCAACATCGAGTGATGTTAGGGTTCGAAGATATGCAGGACCTTTTACTCTAAGATCGGGGTAAGCATCCTTATTTGTATCTCGATATTTAACATCTAATATGACACCAAAATGATTCAAACCCCCAGCTTTAATTTTAATATTTGAAAATGGGGTACCGAGAATTTTAGGGAGATGCGTTTCAGCGAATTTAATCTCATGACATAGACCAACAAATTTAAGCGAAGGAAATTTACGTTTGATTGCTAAACATACTCGACTCATTGGGTTAGAAAAATTAATGAATAATGCATTTGAACAGATCTTTTGAACATCAGCACAAATTTCGAGAATAGGTGGTACAACCCTTAAAGAATGAAATAGACCGCCCGGACCACCATTTTCACCAGTAATTTGTTTATTACCAAATTTTCGTGCAATTTCGCAATCTTGCTCCCATAGTCCGAAACGTGGAGTTACTTCAATAGAATTGATGATAAATGTAGCATTTTTCAAGGCATCTGATCGATAAGTTGTAGATTCCAATGTAAAATTCAATTTTTTCTCATCAATCACAGAATTACACGCTTGAAATGCTAAATCTAATGACTCATCGTTGATATCATGAAGACAAATTGTAGAACCTTCTAATAATTCACTAGATAAGATACTTCCTGCGGATCCCAACCCAAATTGCAAAGATCCCGCCCCAATTATAACTATTTTTTCTTTACGAGGCATAGGGTAATTTTATTTCAGATATTTTTATATTTTTTGAGTTTTAAATTTTCTTTTAAAAAAATTGATCTTTCGTAAAAATATTTAACATTTCACTGTTTAAGAAGTCCAAAAAAGAACTGAAAATAAAAATGGGAGAAAAAGACTTAATATTTCAAAGACTTTTAATAATAATAACAACACTTTAGGGCATCAGACGTGATTGAATAAGTTTAATTTTTGGCTCAAATTCAAATTTTTCATAATCAACAATAAATTCATTATCCATCTCACCATATTTCTTTATCGAATACAATAATATACCTATCTCTTGTTTTGTAATTACTGGAAATTTATAGTTAATTGCATTGTATTTAACTTCTTTATCTTGCTTCTTATATCTTTTAATAAATTCAATATGTTGTTGCAATCTATTTTCATTAATTAAATCAACTAATTTCTTAATTTTTTTGATATTTTGTTTAAATAATGCCATAAATTCTGAGTTAATCTCGTACCCTATTGAGTTTCTTGTTGAAATCATGGCAGCCAATGAAGTTGTTCCGGTTCCCCAAAATGGATCTAAAACAGTATCCCCATAAATAGAAAACATATTAATCAATCTATATGGAAGATCTATTGGAAATGCTGCTGATCTCTCTCGTAACTTTTTTTTATTATAATCATTATTTAGACTTTGAGATACCCCTCTAATATCTACCCATAGATCCGAAAACCATTTATTCCTTTCTTCCCAAAAATATGCACTATTATATCTATATTCCGACTTAGGTGGGATTTTTCTTTTATTTTCCCCCTTTCTAAGAATTAAAATATATTCATGTTCGAGAGTGATATAGGCGTTAGGGGGTAGCATTCCAGATCCTAAAAATTTTGTTGGACTATTTGTAGGTTTTCTCCACAGAATGCATGGTAACTCAATAAATCCATTATTTTGAAAAAAATTTACTATTTTAACATGATTAGGAAATAGTTGGAAATTTCTGTTTATATTTCTTGTTGCATCTCCAATATTTATACAAGCGATCCCACCTAATTTTAAAACTCTTGCAGTTTCTTTCCAAACTTTATCTAATTCATAATGCATTAAGTTAAATGCTTTTTTACCCCTCTCTTCTTTTAATGCTTCTCCTATCTCTTCATTTAAGGATGAAAATAATGAATCCCACATTTCTATCATGGGATAAGGTGGAGAAGTTATTAATAAATCTACTGTGTCTGATTCTACTTCGCACATATCAGAAGAGTTTTTAAAAAATATTTTATGAGTAGTTTCCATTATCGATTCTGAAGTTAAAAAGATTAAAATTTATTAATACAATTAAATTTCTTCCAATTATTCATAAATAAATTTCTATTAAATTGTTATTATTATCAATGTCCATTTTATTATCAGAAAAATCTAAAGAGTTTATTAATAAAAATAATATTTCTTATTTATTGATTGATATAACTTTTATTGAGGAACCTTGCACTCAAATTTATGACCCGAAAATAGAAATTATAAAAAACAAGGATACAGAAAAATATGAGAATCTTGAAAAGGTTTCTGGAAATAAAATAACCTTATACTTATCAAAGCAGTTTATTGAAATTTATGGAAAACTGAACGAATACCAATTGGATATTGGTGGATTTTTCAAAAAAGTGTTAATTCTTAAAAATATTGACCCAATTATTAAAAATATTTGTAAAATTTAATTGATAAGGAAATTTAAAATATTTCATAACAAGTAAGCATCTTTAAAAAATGCCAAAATATAATCCAAAAGAGGCAAGAGATGTAAAAGCGAGGAAACAAAAAAGAATCGCAGCTAGTAAAAAGAAAAGACATTTTAGGCAATTCATGCCATATATTCTTATAATTGGAGTAATTATTATTGTTGGGAGTATGGCAATTTACTTTTATTTATCTGACTATAATAACGGTGAAGATGGTGGCGAAAATGGTGGAAATGGGGATAATAATGAATATGGAACACCCATGACTTTCACAACAATTGATGGAGATACAATTAAATTAGCAGATAATCAAGGAAAAGTTATTATTCTATATTTCTTTGATTTAGATTGTCCCCCTTGTGGTCCACAAGCAGAGATTTTGGCAGAAATTGATAAGGATTATTCAAACAGCCAATTATTAATCATTCCTATTACGGTTCATTATTATGATTCGACTAATGATTTAATTATTTGGAAACAAAATTATAATCAAAATTGGGATATTATTCGTGATGATGTTTCTTATTCATACAGTACACCATTTAATATTGCGTATACACCTACTACGATTATTTTAGATCAAAATGGTGATATTGTAAAAAAAATAGTTGGGTCTGAACAAGGAAGCTACGTTAATATTAAAGCAGAAATAGATTCATTACTTTAAATTTAATACAAATTAGAAATACATATTAAAATAGTTTAATTATTAAAAAAATGGTTGATTTTATTCTATTTTTTTTAGCTATTGGTGGAGGAATAGTTTCTTTTTTAACTCCTTGCAATATTGTAACATTACCATCTTTTATAAGTTTCCTTGGAAGTCAAGCAACTACAACTAAGAAGAGTACTTTAATGAGTCTAACTTTTTCATTAGGTTTCTGTTTGATGTTTGCAATAATTGCTGTATTATTCATAATTATTACGGGATTTATTAGATATACATTCTTTTTAAAATTGTTTTCAGGCATTGTAATTATATGTTTATCAATATATCTTTTTTTTACAAAACATATTACTCGAAAAACTCCATTTTATGACTCTTTTCAAAATTCAGATGTTATAGAAAGCAATTCCAATTCGTATATTGATGATGAAAATAATGAACCAATTGATGCATCAACATTAGAAAATAAAATGATAAAATATAAAGGATATAGTGGGTCATTTATTCTTGGTTTTTCGTTGGGGTCTGCATGGATTGGATGTATTACACCTATTTATTTAGTAATTGTCACAATTGCTTCAAATCAAGAAGATTTTATTGGAGGATTAATTCTGTTTTTTCTTTACGCTTTAGGGATTATGATTCCTTATATAATTATTGGAGCTACAATTGGGAAATTAAATCAAAGATTTTTCGTAAAATTAATTAAATTTGGCTCAAAACTTCAAAAAATATTTGCAATAATTTTGTTATATATCGGAATTGAATTAACTTTATCAGCATTTGGGATTACTGGTTTATTACCATTTATTTAAAATGAATAAAATTTTTAAATATTTTTATAATTCCAAAAGGTTTTCTAATTTCAACATAACATCGGACGCTTTTCCTTTTAATAAAATGTCTACAATTGTATATGTATATTTAGATGGTTCAATATTTATTTCGATAAATTTGGCTCCATTTTCTTTTGCGATATATGGAATGGAGGAAGCAGGCATAATTTCTCCAGTAGTGCCTATTAAAATAAATAGATCTGCATTTTTTGCTGCCATTATTGAATCACTGTGAGTTTTTTGAGGAATTGGTTCTCCAAAAAACACAAAATCTGGCTTTAGTAAACCACCACAATCAGGACAATGCGGAGGTAATTTCTTTATCAACTTATGACTTTTAAATGTTTTTTTACATTTAATACAAGTTAAGGTTTGTGCTGTTCCATGAAATTCTAAAACATTTTTACTCCTTGCTTCTTGATGTAAATTGTCTATATTTTGCGTAATTATCGTTTTGATCAAACCTTTTTTCTCCATTTTTGCAATTTCCCAAATCGTTGAATTTCCACTTCTTGCTGATTTTTTAAATCACTCATAAAAGTATCACTATATTTTATTCTAAATTTATTATTTGAAGTTTTTTATTACATTAATTTATGAACTTATATATTCTTGACATAAATTAAATATAGAATAAAAAGTAAAAAAAAAAGAAATGTTTTTTTCAATAGGAATAAAAACCTTTTTGAGTTTTTAATCCTAATTCACCTTTTTCAACCTTTTCCTTAAGAATTTGTGGAGGTTTGTCTCTAGGATCTCCGCTTTCTTTATAGTAAGACATTTCTATATCATAGACAACATCAAGTCCAATAGCATCCATTATTTTAAAAGGTCCAATTCCCATTTTAGTATATATTTTCCAAGCTTTATCCACTTCTTCAATATCTGCATACCCCCCTGCCCATATTTCCAAACATTCTTTTTTTACGGCTCTCCACACTCTATTAAATACAAAACCAAAACATTCTTTTTTTACAATAAGAGGTGTAATTCCTATACTCTCAAGCCATTTTTTTCCTTTTTCGAAAGTATCATCGCTTGTTTTAGAACCTTTCATTATATCCGCCATTGGTATCGAAGTTAAGTTATAAAAGTGAATATTTAATACTTTATCCTTTCTTTCAACAGCATCCTCAATCCTTGAAACTGCAATCGATGAGCTATTAGTAGCAATTATTGCATAAGTTGGAGCTGTTTTATCAATTTGTGAAAATATTTCCTTTTTTAATTCTAACTTTTCAGGTACTGCTTCAATGATAAGATCTGCGTCTGCTACAGCTTCATTAAGCTTTTCGTGAAAAGTAACCTCTCCTTGTATTTCATTACGTTTTTTCTTTCTTGTTAATGAATTTGCTAATTTTTCACATCCTTTAAGATTCACATCATAAAAACGTACAGTATAATCTTTTAATGCTGTTTTTCGTATAATCTGATCCCCCATAAATCCAGCTCCTATTACTGCAACAACATTTATTTCTTTAACCATATTTTATTTTCACCAAAAATTACTTTATATTTTTAATAATTAGTAATTTGATTAGAGTCTTAAAAAATATATTTTAAAAAAATTATGATAAAAAAATCATTTAAAATGATTAAGATAAAATAAATAAACAATTCAATTAAGATTTAGTTAATTGTTCAAGATAACTTAAAAAATAATCATTTTCTTTTTCAGTTCCTATTGTAACTCTTATGTATTCTGAACTTAATTGCTCAGATACGTCGTGAACATAAATTTCTTGTTTTAATAATTTTTGAGAAATGTTTTCAATACCAGTTTTCATTAAAATAAAATTGGTATGACTTGGAAAAACTGTAATTCCCATTTTTGAAACTGAAGTTATTATTCTTTTTTTTTCTTTTTCAATTTCTTTAATATATTTTTTCATGTAATCCAAATTATGTAATGCATTAATAGCAGCTACGACACTAGGATAAGGTAGCATAATTTCTAAACCAACAAATCTCCTTTTTATAGCATCTCCGCAGAGTAAATACCCAATTCCAGAACCCGCTAAACCAAAAGATTTACTTAATGTCCTTACAATGGCTAAGTTTGGAAAATTACTCAATAAATTTACATAAGATATCTTTGAAAATTCGAAATATGCCTCATCTATTAGAAAAATCACATTATCATTTTCCAAAACTGTCTTTATATCTTTTTTGTCTAATAGGAGACTTCCAGTGGGATTATTAGGATTATCAAACACAATTAAAGTTGGAATATTAATTTCATCTACAAATTGTTCTAAAGAAATTTTAAATTCGGGTTCTCTTAATCTGATTTTTAACAGCGGTGAAGAGGTTTTTTGAGCAGTATTTGTGATTAAAATGAATGTTGGGTCTGCAATAATTATCTGCCGATTTCTTGCAAAAAGATAAATGAATTCTTTTATCAATATATCTGAAGCTGAACTTAAAATTATTGAATCTTGAGGAATTTTTGTATAATTAGAGATTAATCCAATTAATTCTTCTACTTTGACTTGGGGAGTATAACGATTTATATTTTCAATACTTTCCTTTACAGGGTCGAGAATCTCTTTTGGAGGAGGTTTAAACATTTCATTTTTATCTAATCTAATTCTCATATTTTAATGTCCTTCAATAATAAATTTAACATTCTATTTGCGTTATGAGTTCTTCTTTGTATCCAATAATTACTTTGGTATAACCTTTTAGGATATCATCAACTTTAATATCCCCCGTGTCAACTCTCAAACACATTAATCCTTTCATCTTATCTGCTGTCGCTACAATTTTTATGTTTTCCTTTCCAACTTTTGAAATGATTTTTGGGGTTAATTGTTTATTTCCTCTTCCAAAAATGAACCCCTGCCCTCCGATAGGGGAAACTATAATTTCTACATTATTATATTTATCAAATAATCTTAGAATACCTTCTTCATTTAAATCCTCTCCTACTCGCTTGTTATTATATATGGCATCGATTCCAAGTAGAGTCTTGGGTAAGTTTAACGCATCTGTAATTGCTTTAATTGTTGTACCGGGTCCTATTAAATATAAAATATCATCTTTCATGTTTTCAATTACATGATCAGCAATTTCAACTTTATTTTCCGCTGCAGTCTTATTGATTTTTGAACCTATTTTTCCTGATTGCAATAAGTGCTTGACATTTGGTACCTTTAAATAACCATATAATCTCGAATCTAATATGCCTTTTCTGAAAGAATCTTCATTAATATCGAGAACTTCTTTTTCTTGAGTATCTGTTCCTTTTACAAAAGCATCCACCATTTCCGCTGCTGCTCTAGGATTGAGAGCAAAAACAGAACTAAACATTTTTACGCCAGATGGGGTAGCAACTACAGGTTTTGCCAATCCAATAGCATCAAAAATGTCTCTGGCAGTTCCATCACCTCCACAAAATATGAGTAAATCAATATTTTCTTCCAACATCATTTTTGCAATTCTTTTTGTATCTTCTGCTGAAGTGTCCTTGCCAATTTCGCCAATAGTATTAAATTTAAACCCCTTATTTTTAATAAGATCTGCACCCATTTTACCAGGGGCTACAAGGAAAAAAATATCTTCTTTGTTTTCTAATTTCAATAATAACTCATTAAGTCTTTTTGGTGTTATTGGCTGAGCTCCCATTTTTATAGCTTTTTTATAAATATTGCCATCTGTTCCTTTTAGTCCTACACTTCCTCCCATCCCAGCGATTGGATTTATTAATAGTCCAATTTTTTTCATGTTATTAAATTTAAAGTTAAATTAATTCTAACTCTATTGATTGTAAATTTTGAACATTTTTAATAGTCATTGTTAAAACTTAATATTATTGTTAATTTCAAAGCAATTTATACAAAATTTTAAATTGTTAAATATTAAGTGGATGTTTATATAGAGAAATTAGATTTATACTAATCATTTTAGAGAGGTAAGAATTTTATCCTATATAGAAGGTAAAAAATTATTAATTAGACATCCAAATAAAGTGCCCATATTAATTTTTATATAACTTTTTTTAAGATATTTGAGTAAATCATCATTCATCTGAATGTGATTTACCATTAGGCCATTCTATACAGAGTCTATTTAGAGTATTGGTACGGAGTTTATCTTTTGGAATTCTTCTTCCAATAAATCTCTGAAAAGATTTAAATTGAATCGCACTATATGGTTTTTCTCGGGGAGTTCTTGCGCTTTCAATAAGAAATGTTTATATTTTGTTTTTTGCAATATAACGAGCGAAAATTGAGCCGGTGGTCCCTCCGTCCGCAATAATAATATCATATTGCTTAGTATTTATCCCCATAATTAGTAATAATGTTATTATAGTGCATATGATTATATTTCAAAAGTGTTTAATTTTATAATATAAATCCTTTAAAATAAAGATGAAATCATTATGAGTCAAGAAGAAAAAAGTCTATGGAGTAAAAGCACAACGAAGAAATTTTTACTTTTTTCCATGCCAAAATTTGGTACATCTATTATCATGGGATTTGCTGATATAACATTATTTACTCTTTATGCTTTGGCTTATGAAATATCACCATTTCTTGTTGCTCTGGCTCTAGGATTGGGAAAGTTAACAATTGCTACGTCTCAATTTTTTTTTGGTTGGATTAGTGATGCAAAATATACGCGGTGGGGAAGAAGAAAGCCATTTTTCATTATTTTAAGTCCAATTCTTTCAATATGTTTTATATTATTATTAATGCCAAGTTTAATGATAGATCTTAGTGATCAGAACGCTGTATTTATTTGGTTATTAATATGGTATATAATTTTTAATATAAGTTATGCCGTTACAACACCATTTTCAGCTTGGATGACCGAGCAATTTGCGGTTTATGATAGACCTAAAGCATCCCAATTTGATAATACATTTAAATTTTTTGGAATAGCAATAACGACTGTTTTTTCAATGTTAGTTGTTACAGCTTTAATTGATAAAATAAAAGAAAACCCAGATATTATTCCACCAGATTTCTTTTATTGCGTAATAATATTTGGAATTCTCCCTGTAATATTTTATTACTTAGTTACATTTTTAATGCCTACAGAACCTTATTTTAAGATTGAATCAAACATATTTCAGAATTTAAAGACAATTCTTAAAAATAAAAATTATATATTGACAACTCTCATGATTGGTATTGCTAGTTTAGCTTGGACGCAGGTAGGTTCACTAATCTTACCATTCACAGAAGTAGTCTTAGTTTTTGAACAAGCAGATTACATTATAGCAGCAGCCGTTTTCGTCTTAGGGATACTATTTTTCTTATACATATGGAGAAAGATGTTACGTAAATCAGGTAAGAAACGAAGTATGTTATATATTTTTTTATCATCTATTATTTTCCTCCCATTCACTTTATTAGGTTTGATACCGATGGAATCAACTTTTATATATGGAATACTTTTTATCCTTGGAATTGCAGGGAGTCTTGCTGGATGGTTTTTACTTCCTCCTGTTGTTATATCAGATATTACTGAAGATGATGAAAAAACAACAGGTGAATTAAAAGCTGGAA
>JABUBO010000026.1_pt1 | contig 38397 bp, 42 predicted proteins | sample 7240361 | NCBI WGS metagenome assembly JABUBO01 (sample SAMN07256346, study PRJNA390944) | subsurface metagenome | isolation source: Methane hydrate marine sediment | place: Pacific Ocean: Eastern North Pacific, ODP site
TGAGGCAAGAAATATCAACAAGCTGCTAACCTTCTAGATAAATCAAGGAAATATCCACCTGAGGAGGCTATTGAGCTAACCCAAAAAGCCTATTATGCTAAATTTGATGAGACGGTTGAGCTTCATATGAGGATGGGGGTTAATCCGCGTGCCTCTGACCAGCAGGTAAGAGGAGTCGCTTTACTACCCAACGGTCTAGGCAAGACGGTGCGAGTGCTTGTATTTGCTCAAGGCGAGGCGGAGAAGGTAGCCACGGAAGCTGGTGCTGATTATGCTGGAGGTGATGAACTTATCAAGAAAATCGAGGATGGTTGGCTTGACTTCGATGTATCTATAGCTACTCCTGACATGATGCCCAAAGTAGCTAAGCTGGGGCGCATTTTGGGGCGGCGGGGCTTAATGCCCAACCCTAAGGCAGGCACCGTGGTGCAACCACAGGATTTAGCTCGTGCCATAAGCGAAACCCAAAAGGGCAAAGTAGAATTCCGTCTTGATAGAACGGCGATTATTCACCTGCCCATAGGTAAGGTTAGTTTCGATAGAGACAAGCTGCTTGAAAACTTGGGGGCAATAGTGGAAGCCGTTTTGAAAGCAAAACCCAGTGGCGTAAAAGGACAATATATTAAAACCATGTCACTTTGCACTAGCATGGGACCAGGTATCAAATTAGACCTCAGTGCAACACTGGCTTTAGCTAAATAGTTTTGCTACAATATAACATTGCCAATGACTGCGGGTACCTTTTGGGTTTAAAGCTACCCCAAGCGAAGCAAGGAGGCTCCTGCTGAGGCATAAGTCTAAAATTTACCCGTCGTTGGTACGGGTTTTTATTTTTTAGAGGAAGATATGTTAAGAGAAAAAAAGGAACAGATAGTTAACGAACTAGCCGAGAATTTGTCTCGAAGCGCTATTGTAGTTATAACCAATTACCAAGGTGCTACGGCAAGGCAGATGAATGACCTGCGTAGAAGTTTGGCAGATAGCGGAGTTGAATACCATGTGGTCAAGAATACTTTACTTCGCTTTGCTCTAGAAAAGGCTGGAAAGACAGAGATATCCAGCCTTATTGAGGGCCCTATAGCATTGGCATTTGGCTACGCCGATGTATTAGCACCGGTAAAAGCTCTTAACCAGCATATCAAATCAGCTGAGTTACCATTAAAACTCAGAGGAGGGATGTTGGGGGAGCGAGTGCTCGGTGCCAGTGAGATTATGGACCTAGCTAACCTGCCATCCCAAGAAGTGCTCATCGCTAAGTTAATTGGGCAAATGCAAGCCCCCTTGCTAAATCTAAACAATGCCCTTAACGCCCCACTACACAGGCTATTGTTCATATTACAAAGTAGAATCCAAAAAATTGGCACATAAAGAAGGAGGTAAATATGGCAACGGAGAAAACAACAAAGGAAGAAAAAGAGAAGGCAAAACCTGCGAAGGAGAAGAAACAAGCGAAAGGAACAACCAAGGAAGAGATCATTGCTGCTATTAAAGATATGACGGTAGTGGATTTAGCTGATTTGGTGAAATCACTGGAAAATGAGCTAGGAATCAGCGCTGCTCCCGTAGCTGTAGGCGCCGTACCAACAGCGGCTGCTACAGCTCAACCTGCAGAAGCAGCCCCCGTAGAAGAAAAGACAGAGTTCACTGTTGTGTTGAACAGTATTGGAGATAAGAAAATTGAGGTCATCAAGGCAGTGCGTGAATTAACTAGTTTAGGATTGAAGCAAGCTAAAGACCTGGTTGAAGCTGCCCCACAGACGGTGAAAGAAAGTGTCTCTAAGGAAGAGGCAGACGCGATAAAGCAAAAATTAGAGGCTGCAGGCGCATCTGTGGAATTTAAATAAATATGACGCTTGCCACCTGCCAGGCTATCCTGGCAATGGGAATCTTCTTCATTCTACTAGGGGTTACCTTTTTGCTCTGGAATAGAAAAGAGGTGAAAACCTATTATGATTCCAAATCCACTCAACGGGACTTAAAGGAATTTCTAATTCGCGAACCTGAGCGTCCCTGGCTGAATGCCTGGCAAATAGGCGGCAGAGTTGCTCTAGCGCTTGGCATCCTTCTTATCATCGCTGGTGGGGTGCTCTGGCTTATGTTATAACGCCTAGATTATTTCCTTATGACGATATTGTAAGGCTTCAGCCAGCTGAGAGGTTTTGATGATGTCACTACCCTCGAGGTCAGCAATGGTACGGGAAACCTTGAGGACACGGTGGAAAGCGCGGGCAGTGAGGTGAAGTTGCTTCATAGCAGCACGAAGTAGCGCCTGTCCTGCCGGTTCCACAACACAGAATTGCTTTACCTCTGCTGGTGCCATATCAGCATTACACTTTAGTTTCGTCCCTGTAAATCGCTCCAGCTGAATTTGATGAGCCGCGTCCACCCTTCCCCTGACTTTTTCTGAGCCTTCCACTGGTCTCTCATCAGTTAGTTTTTCATAATCAATGTGAGGAACATCCACAAAGATGTCAATGCGATCGATTAATGGTCCGCTTATCCTCTTGTGATACCGGGAAATTTCACCAGAGGAACACTTGCACTCCCTGAATGGGTCGCCGTAATAGCCACAAGGGCAAGGATTCATCGCTGCTACCAGCATAAAGTTAGCGGGGAAGGTAATGCTGCCTTGAGCTCGGCTGACCGTGATTGTTCGATCCTCCATAGGCTGTCGCAATGATTCCAGGGTGGCATGTCCAAATTCGGGGAATTCGTCTAGAAAGAGAACCCCACGATGACTGAGGCTTATCTCTCCAGGACGCGGCCATTGCCCACCACCGACCAGACCAGCGTGGGAGATAGTATAATGTGGACAGCGGAAAGGGCGCTCCACGATCAAGGGAACATCCTGTGGCAATAACCCGGTAACGCTGTAAATCTTGGTCACCTCTATGGCTTCATCTATGGCAAGTAGTGGCAGTATAGAGGGTAGAGAGCGAGCGAGCATTGTCTTACCGCTTCCCGGTGGTCCCCCCATCAGTATGTTATGTCCCCCAGCAGCGGCTACCTCCAATGCCCTTTTGGCATGCTCCTGTCCCTTGATATCGCCAAGAGTAAAGGCATAATGCTCGCATACCTCTTCCTTCCACTTGCTATCTCGATGATACTCAGATATCTGCGCCTCGCCTTTAAGGTACGCAGCGAGTTGGGATAGGGACTCTGCTGGGAACAAACGAAGGCCATCCACTATGGAAGCCTCTTTGACATCGTCAAGAGGCAGAAAAACATGAGATAAGCCTTTATCTCTGGCCAAAGCTGCCATAGGCAATATGCCATGTGTATGGCGTAATTTGCCATCGAGAGATAACTCGCCTATAAATAGGGTATGGGAAAGGGCAGAGGCTATTTGCCCTGAGCTCAATAAAATACCCATAGCTATGGGTAAATCATAAGCAGGACCCTCTTTTTTCAAATCTGCTGGTGCCAGGTTCACGGTGATGCGGCGATTGGGAAAAGTATATCCTGAATTCTTGATCGCTGCTCTCACCCTTTCTCTAGCTTCTTGAACAGCTTTATCAGGCAAGCCTACAATAGTAAACGAAGGCAATCCAGATGATATATCGACCTCCACCTCAACTACAGCTCCTTCCAGACCAACTGAGGCACAACTCGTTACCTTGGCTAACATATCGCCCTGATTATAGCAGAGACTCGCTTTAATTAATAAGCTAACTGCTATAATAGAGGCTAAAGGAGGTGAGTATGCGGCCGCCGATTTTCATGCGCCCGTTAGTTTTCATAGGCGTTGTCTGTCTTCTTTTCGGCATCTTGATTGTTATCTTCCCCAACCTTCTTAGCTATTTAGTGGCTACCTTCTTAATTGTTATCGGGGCGTTAGCTATTATTGGAAGCCTCACATTTAGAAGGTGGTGAGTGATAGGAAAGCTGGGGTTTATTTTCGTTATCACAGTAGTGGGATGTGCTTTTGCTGGATTAGTATTCACTACTGACATGACTACAGCTCAAGACATAAGGAATAGCACTGCTGACTATCAAGATAGAGAGGTTGGGATTTTGGGGGAAGTTAGCGAAATCAGAAGTCCTTACTCTGGGAAAAAGTAGCTAAAAAGGTTAGATATTAGCCTCCCATAACTACAGCGATAGCAAACTGTCTAGTATCGGAAAGGCTGATGGAGAATTCCTTCAAGTTTAATTCTGCTGCTCTATCTTTAGCCCGGCCGTAAAGTCGTACCACAGGCTTGCCAAGATTATCAGCAAGAATTTCAACTTCCCGCCAACCAACCCCTTTAACACCAGTACCCAACGCTTTCATCACCGCCTCCTTGCCGGCGAATCGGCACGACAAGGATGAAACACTACCTCCACAGATTATAAGCTCAGATTCAGTGTAAATTCTACGGAGAAATCTCTCTCCCCACTTCTTTATAGCCGCTTCAATACGCTCTATCTCTACTATATCAACGCCAACGCAATTCACCTTTCCTCCACAGCATTTCAGCCAAAGCTAAAGCAATCATGACTTTGCCTATTCAGTAATCCTCCCAAAAATCCCATCTCGTATTCCCTCTTAACAAGGCTCATTATACCCTATCCTGTATTCTATATCCCTGATAACTTGTGCTCGAGCCTTTTACTATCGTTACAAACGAAAGAGTAGCGAAGCATCCCTAGATCCAGTGCGACCTTTCTTTATCCGCCGCGGCTAACTGTCTCCTTAGCTAACAGGGCGAAGCAAATTGTAGCCACGAAAAGTAATCCAGCACCCAGGAAGAAGGGGGAATTTATCCCACTTGCATCTTTAAGCCAGCCAAGCGTAATGGGGCCAATAACCCATCCAGCATCGCTTACGGTGCGGTAAGTCGCCATGGTGCGTTCATAATCCTCTGGAGAGGCAGTATCGGCAACATAGGCAATGGGCACAGGTCCACAAAGTCCCCTCCCCATCCCTAATATCACACTGCTGGCCAAAAATAAGAAATAATAGTTTGCCCCGGTAAACAGTAGCAATCCCAGCACTGTTACCATTCCTCCAGGCACGATGAGCTTCTTCCTACCTAGTTTATCTGAAAGCCTGCCAGCAAAAGGAACCATGATTAGCTGCATTACTGCCACCAAAGTAAGCGCCAATCCTACCTGCCCTACAGTTAACCCGAGATGTTCATACCCTAGAATAGGGATTAGTGTTATCTGGTTCCCACTAACGGTGATCAAAGTAAATAGGCCTACAGCGCAAATGAGCCAGAAATTTATGTTTCTACGCAGGGGCATGGAAACTGCTTGATTAACGTCAGAATTAGACGATTCAGCAGGAGTGCTTTTCTTTTGTTTCGTCTCAGGTATGAAAAAATAGCCAAATATGGTAGCGACCAAGGAAAGCCCACAGAAGGAGAGAAAAACGGCGCTGTAACTAAAATACTCACCGATAAAGCCGCCTAAGATAGGACCAAAGCTCGCTCCAAGCAGGAAGCTTCCCCAGTAGAGGCTCATATATTGACCTCGGTTAGCCCGAGTGGAGATTTCGCCGATAACGATTAAAGCTGTCACGCTAAAGATAGCTGACCCCAACCCCTGAAGCAATCTAAACGCCACCAGTTGCCAGTATTCACCGACAAATACATAGCCAAGGGCGCTGATGGTCACCAGGGAACAACCGAGGATAAGCAGAGGTCTTCGTCCCCAGAGTCGCGCTATTCTACCCGCTGGTATATCTATTGCCGCTCGGCTTATGCCATAAGCAGTGATGGCTAACCCCACCATCGTGCCAATCATGGCCGGGCTGACCCCTAACTCCTCGACAAAACCAGGAAGTATCGGGCTGAGAAACCCTGCTCCCACCATGAGCAGTAGCTCCCCCACACAAATGGCGATGAGGGTTTTGTTACGCCACATTATCGTTCCGAAATAACTATGCCATGAGCGACAAATTCAGACTCGATGTGAAACATCCTTTTCACAAAGTGAAATGGTATTACAGGAATACCCTAGTTTATCAAAGCTGGAGAGAAGATAGAATATGCCACGTGGCAATTCACAATGATGGCTGAATAGCAAACAGAACTAATTATACCAAAAATATCACGCCTATGGCGTTATGTCAACTTCGAAAGAGAAGAGGATTGAGCAGGCAAAAGCCCTGATAAGAAAGTATATGAGAGAGGGATGGAGAAGCAGAGCCAGCATCCTATATGCCATATACGATTTATTCCCTACTGAGCTTTCCGAGGAAACGTTCGTGAAAGTTTGTTGGGTATTGGACCCACTACTTGCTCCTGCAGCCGCCATGTATGAGAACGAGCATGGCTTTGAGCGCCTCAGCGGCAAGGAATCCTTGCCAACTTGTCGGAGGCAGTCTACAAAGAGATAATGACCAACTCCATCTATAACCGCTGAACAGAAGGCACGCAGATACGCAGATATGCCAGAGCGGGCGGATATGGAGCGCATTACCAAGTCGTGGTTCGCTTCAGGGAGCGACTTGGCGCTGTGGATTACTTCCAGCTTCGCAAGGCATACTGCAGCGGTGACCCCCTGTCATGGTGCCGTTTCAAAGCTTGCGTTACCCCCATAATCAAGCCCTTGGGATAGCTGCTGAGGTCATTTTGGAATAATAAGCAGTGTCTAAACTCGTGGAAGATGGGAGGGGAAACATACGTTTAGCCGAGCTACGCCGTGGCGCACAGTGAAATTGCAGAAAATAAAGTGCAAAGTGCAAAATTAAAAATGCAAAGTGGAATCTACTCTGGCGGTGAATAGCCCTCAGCTAGAAAAATTTGGCTCTGACTTTTGCACTTTGCACTAAACTATTTGCACCTACTGCTCAATATAAACCTTGGCCAAATCAGGAATCCCTAGAGGACCGAGCTCATAACCTTTGACATAAGGTTTAACTAAAACATAATTTCTACCAGAGCATAATGGCAAGCAAGGTGCTTCATCGACAATCTCCTGCTCAGCTTGCTGATACATCATCAACCGAGCCTCGTCATTTTGTTCAACGCCAGCCTGGTTAAGCAAGGCATCCAGCTCGGGATTATGATAGTCAAAGATATTATTCTCAGCACTGGTGTAAAACAAATTGTCCAGGAAATTATGAGGGTCGGGGTAATCAGCTACCCAGGCAAGCATAAACATCTCATCCTTTTCCTCCATCAGATGGTAAACGAATTTCTCCGATTCCAGCTGTCTCACCTGAACCTCAACTCCCAGATTCTCCCGCCATCCCTGAATAATTGCGCCCAAATAACCGGAAACACCGCCACCATACCCCGCCACGGTGATGGTAATCGGCGGCAAGTTAGAGACATTGCCATACTCAGAAGCAGCGATACACTCCGCAGCTCTGGTTGCATTGTATTCAAGCCCAGTAAGATTCTCGTTATACCCTGGCATCCCGGGAGGCAATATCCCATCAGCTTTATTTACCATATCCCGGAATATCAATTTGATGATGCGCTCCTTATCCACGGCATAGCTGAAAGCACGGCGAACATTCACATCATCGAAGGGCGGAGCACCGGTATTGAAGCCAATGTAGTGTAGACTGAGCTCAGGGGTTACCGCTAACTCCTGGTGAAACGGGCTAGCTTCATCTTTAACCAGGTCTATATAATACGTGCCGACAGGCACGACATCAATCTCCCCGTTTTCATACATCGCCATAGGATTTCCAGCGAGGAGATGAAAGGCAACCTGCCTAATCTGGGGTAACTCACCATAATAAAACTCGTTCCTTCCCAGAATCAGAACCTGTCCCAATTCCCACTCGCTCAACCCAAATGGGCCCGTGCCAATTGGATGATGCCACCAGTCACTTCCCGACTCCACATTCGACTGTTCAACAACAAAAGCGGTGGGATAGGTAAGCTTGCACAGGAAGTAAGCTTTAGGGACATCAATGGTGACCCGAAGGGTGTAATCATCAACAACCTCAACTCCCGAAATTTCTTCTGCCTTGCCAGCAAGCTTATCATTTACACCAATGATATCGCCTAAATAGGTAGCTGCTGTTTGGGAGCCAGTTTCAAGGTCACAAGCTCGCTCCCAGGAATATTTAAAATCCTCTGCCTTGACCTCTTTGCCATCGTGAAATGTAACCCCATGGCGCAGGTGAAAGATAAAAACCTTGCCATCCTCACTTTTCTCCCAACTTTCAGCAATGTCAGGCACCACCTCCAGTTCATCATTAAGGCGGACTAACCCGCTGAAGATTTGCATCACATAGGCATGAGAGGACATCTCACTGGAAATTGCCGGGTCAAGAGTTATCGGTCCGGTATCCCAGAGGTTAAGGACATCTTCACTGGAAAGTGGAGGCCAGTTACAAACACAGCTAGCCTGAGGCAAGAATAAGACACAGATTAGAAAAGGTAGCAATATCAGATACCAGATTCTTTTCCCAAAATCCTTCAAGCTACCGAACTCCTGCTGATATAGCTAACGCTGACAGGTCAGCGATTGAGCCGGGATGAGATTGCTTCGCTGCCCCTTCGCGGAGTTTACCCTGAGCATTACGAGAGTCTTCCCCTTCACGGAGCCTGTCCTGAGCAGAATGACAAGAGGCGAAGGGCGAAGGGCTTTGGCTCACCGCAATGACTGTGGAAGCCACCAATGATTCTCGCCAGCGAGCATCAAGCCCATCGATATCAAAACTATAAGCTCCAGTCAATGCTTCGTCGTAGGTATTGCCCTGCTTAAAAAGAGTCAATAGATTGAGCATCTTATCACCGCTATAGTTGTCCAAAAGGTATTCCACCAGACTATAGCTCTCAGCGTAGGAAAGATAGGCTTTTTCAGGCTCAGCAGAAAACGGGCTGCACAGACTACGCACGGAGAGCAGCTTATTTTCAGAGATAGCTTTTTCTAAACGATAACTAAATTCGGGGGAAAGGTCACCTTGATTATACATTGCCAAACCTTCATCAAGCCACATAGGTAACGAACCATAAGGGCTGAAAACTAGTTGATGAACAACTAAATGAGTGAGCTCATGAACCAAAGCTTCCTTTCCCCAATCAACGCTATCGGGTGAAATACCGATGGCGATGATGCCAAATTCAGTAAAGGCAATACCTCCAGTCCATTCCTGTGGGAAGATCATCGCTCCCTGCAACTCCCATGATGAGGCATAAACATATATAGTGATAGCCCTCTCAGGATAAGCTCCGAATTCCTGTGTTAACCTGGCAAGTCCTTCCTGACAGGCATTCATTAGCTCCCAGGCAAAGGAATCATCGCCTTCATACCAAAACAAAGTTATGTTATCGCTGGTCAAGCTTTGCCACTGATGATGACTATCGTCAAAGCGAACCATGGCGGGCAATGTTTCAAACTCATCACCGTCAGCATTCTTGATAGTCCACCAGTATGTTACTTGAGCTCCAGGAGGCAGGCTTGCCTTCCTCATGTCCCACACCCAGCTAGCCTCTACCCTCGTTGCCGGAGTGAACTCAGCCCAGCCCTCACTAACAACCTGAGCATAATTCATCCTATCAACCTGATAATGAAGCCGCGCATCAACAATATTGGCAGGACTTTCCGCCTCAAGATTAAACGCAAGGGAGTAAGGAAAATCTATGGTTACGCTGGTATCCAAGATGGAAATATTGTTTGCAGCTTTGACTGGAGAGAAAACCAGCAGCAGGAGCAGCAACAAAATTACCGAGCCAATACGCTTAATCATAACAGCCTCTATTGTTGATAAACTGTCACTCTGAGCCCTTGCCAAACACACATTTAGTCACTTCTCTTCCCTACTTTAGAGCGAAGGTAAGCATTGATAAACTCATCCAGCTCTCCATCGAGCACTGCTTCAGCATTGCTAACCTCGAAACCGGTGCGATGGTCTTTCACCATTTTGTAAGGATGAAGGACATAGCTTCGAATCTGATTCCCCCACCCAGCCTCAATTCGCTCACCTTTAAGCTTTAATTTCTCCTCCTCTTTTCTCACACGCTCCGCCTCCAGAAGGCGAGTGTAAAGGATTCTCAACGCACTTTCTTTATTTTGATGCTGGGAGCGCTGACTCTGGCAAACCGCAGTCAATCCAGTGGGCAGGTGAGTTACCCTGACAGCGCTGCTCGTCTTTTGCATATGCTGTCCGCCAGGACCACTTGACCTGAAAGTCTCCACCTTCAAATCCTCAGGATTTATCTGTAAATCCACTTCCTTTTCAGCCTCAGGGAGAACTTCCACCAATACAAAAGAGGTATGCCGAGCATGGTCAGCATCAAAGGGAGAAAGTCGAACCAACCTGTGAACCCCGTGCTCACACTTGAGATACCCATAAGCGTAGTCTCCTTTGATTCCCAACGTAGCGCTTTTAATCCCTGCTTCGTCGCCAGGGGAAATATCCAGTGTCTCACCGTGGTAATTATGCTTTTCCGCCCACCTCAAATACATTCTGAGCAACATACTTGCCCAATCCTGCGACTCAGTGCCGCCAGCACCAGCATGAATGGCAACCAAGGCACTGTGAGCATCATACTCGCCACTTAAAATTAGTTGATTTTCCAGTTGCTCAAATCGGCAGGCTACCTCCTTCACCTCCGTGTTTATCTCTTCACTTAGCGAAGCGTCGCCTTCCTCTTCAGCGAGACAAACCAGTTCGTAAAGGTCAGAAGCCTTCTTTTCCAACTCACGCCATGGGCGAATTAGATTCTTTTTCGCTCCCAGCCCCCGCATTACGGCTCGCGCCCTGGCTGAGTCACTCCAGAAATCAGGACTTGCCGATTCCCGCTCTATCCGGGCAACTTCCTTTTCTTTGCTAGTGATGTCAAAGATGCTCCATTATTTGTGAGATTTGTCGAAGCAAAGCACCCAGTTTCCCTTTCTGTTCTTCCATTGTTCCTCCCTAATGTTAATCAAATAACTTCCCTTGCTCACCTGATTCTATCCTCAAGTTGCCTCCGGCAGCAAGGTGAGCTAATCTTGTTGGCTCACAAAGACGATAGCCGCGACAGCAATTAAGCACCCACTTTATCGCTGAGCTGAGGCTAATCTTATGACCTATGGAAACATATATCGGTTTTACCCCAATCCTGGTTCTTAAAGCACTCCCGATGACTTGGTCATTATCAACCAGTTCGGCATAAGAGCCAACCTTTTCCCCCACAGGCTTATGAGCACCACAAAGTATAGACTTGGCACAGCCTATAGTGGGCACATCGAAGAAAAGCCCCAAATGCGATGCAAGCCCAAACCGCCGGGGATGGGCAATCCCCTGACCATCGACCAGAACCAAGTCGGGAACGCTGGATAATTCTTCACAAGCAGCTACTATTAAAGGAGCTTCCCGAAAGGACAACAATCCCGGTATATAAGGAAAGGCGACCTCTCTCTCCACAGTCTTCACTTCCACCAAATTGAGTTCAGGGTAATTCAACACCACCACCGCCCCCCGACCTATGCCCCGAGAATCAGGCGAGGATATATCAACACCAGCAATGAGGTGAGGATTAATACCTTCATCCTCAGTTACTACCTTTTTGGCCAGGCTGACCTGCAACGCTTTAGCCTCGCCATGGCTCACATCCCAATCATGCAATGCATGTATTTTCATCTCACAACGCAGCTTACACCGGTGCTCTAACCACTACGATGGTGCCTTTGCCTGGCTCAGATTGTACTGATAAGCTGCCACCAAGCAATTGCGCCCGTTCTTGCATCCCGGCAAGACCAAGCTTACCAGCACGAGTCAAATCTCCGACACTCTCTGAAAGCTGGAAGCCAAGACCGTTGTCCTTTACCGTGATAGTTATTTCCTCCCGCTCAAGTTTAACGGCAACCTCAGCTTTTGATGCCTGAGAATGCTTCCCGATATTCCTCATTGCCTCCTGAACAATACGGAAAATCATGACCTCCGCTTCCGAAGGCAATCTCCGTTCCTCTCCTACCACAGTTAAATGACATTCCACCTTATGCTCACCTTCAAGTTGCTCCACCAGCCACTCAAGCGCAGCACGCAAGCCCAAATCATCCAATATTGAAGGACGAAGGTCACGGCTAAAGTAACGCACTTCCTGCAGTATGCCCTTTATTTGCTCATGTAATCCCCAAAGAGCTTTAGCGTCACTCAGGGGCAGCTTCGCTCTATCCCGCAACAAGCCCTCCACCTGATGAAGAAGGGCGATGAGTTCCTGAGCAGTGCTATCGTGCAGTTCGCGAGCGATGCGAGAGCGCTCTTCTTCCTGAGCCCTGGTGATTTGCTGGATATACAGACGCATGTTCTCCTGCATCTGCTTCTCTCTGGTTATATCCCTGGCAATATTCTGAAAGGCTTTAGGTTCACCATCTCTAGCAATTAAGTTGGTGGTTAACATCACCGTTGCCACAGTCCCATCCGCCCTTAGAATCTGCTGCTCATAAGGTTGTACAGCCTTATGACCTTGAAGCAATTTACTCCGCACCTCCCTGGCCAAGGATAAGCTCTCCTCAGAAAGGAACGACTTAACATTTAAAGAGGATAATTCCCTCATTTCATAGCCCTCAAGTTGGTAAGGCCCCTTTTCCAAATCATAACCGAGGAGCTCACCGGGAATTTCCTCAGGGTCATATCCAATGAGCCTGGCGGCAGCTTCATTAGCCGCCAGGATATTACCATGTAAATCGTGTATCCAGATGGCATCGTGAGCGCTTTCAAATAACTCACGATAGCTTTTCTCAGAGTTACGCAACTGTTCCATCATTCTCGCTTGCTCCTGGTAAAGGCGGGCATTCTCAACACAAATGTAAATTTGGCTGGCTACAGTAGTAAGAAGCTCCGTTTCCTCTTCAGCAAACTCCCGATATTCACGGCTAGCAATACAAAGCGTGCCTTTAACTTCCTCTCTACATTTCATAGGTACAATCAGCATGCTTTTTATGCCCTCTTGTCTGACCACTTCACGAGTCAATCTAGGGTCGGTAGAGGCATCTTTTACCATCAACAACTCCCCTTTCTGAGCTACCCATCCGCTAAGCCCTTCACCAAGCTTCAACTTATCTATACTGCGAGCAAACCCCTCGGAAATGCCTTCGTAACCAAGTAAACTTAGCTCCCCTGCTTCCTCACATAGTTGGAATACCCAAACAACCTCCACATCCATAACCTCTGAAATCTTGCGCAGGGCATCATGCAAAACCTGCTCCATATTAAAGGTATGGATGAATTGGTTACTAATGCTACTCACCATAGCCAATTTCTTCTCGTAGCTCATCACTCTTCGGGTTTGAGAGCGGAGTTTATCTTTAGTCGTCACCATCATTTCGGCAAAAAGTGGGCTGCTTTGCCCGACAACCATCCTGCTTTCCCGCATCCTCAACATCAAGCAAGCTAATATACCAATCAAGGCTACAATCCCAATTTCGAATAGGGCGCCGGAAAGGTCAGGTGAGAGGAGAACGGCCCGAGGAAGCATGATAAACAGGGCAATAAATGCCGTCACCAGCCCCGCTGTGGCACCAAAGATAAAGCCACAGTAGACCACAGGTATGAGGTAAAGCACGGGATATGCAGGATAAGCCACCAGACCAAAATTACCCCATAAGGATATCTGCTCGGCATAATGATAGACAGAGAAAATCGCTATCAATGCCAAGATTACCCAGAAGTGAGGGTTACGCAAAATTGCCTTCACTGTTGCCCTATTCATTAAGATAAATCATCGAGGGTAAGCCACCCTTTTCTCAAAGCTTGAATCACCGCCTCAATGCGAGAGCCCACTCCAAATTTGTTAAATATGCCTTGCAAGTGACTTTCCACAGTATGCACGCTAAGGAAAAGTTCCTTGGCAATATCCTTATTGCTCAAGCCTTTCGCCGCTTTGGTGAGCACATCCAGTTCCCGTTGCGTGAGCAACGATAATGCCCCTTCATCACCATATCCACCACCATGCCTGAACCTCTCCAGCACTTTACGAGCAATGACAGGGTGAAGCACTGATTCTCCTCGGTGCACAGCACGAATGGCATCGATGAGCTGGCTGGCACTGACGTCCTTCAGCAGATAACCGGCAGCGCCTACCTCTAAAAGGGCAAAAACATATTGTTCGTAGTCGTAAGCGGTGAGTATCAGTATACTTGCCGATGGCTGGAATGCCTTAATTTGTCTTGTAGCTTCAATGCCGTTGAGCTTGGGCATGGAGATATCCATAATGATGACATCAGGTTTGAGTTCCCTCGCTAACCTCACTGCCTCCTCGCCATCGCCAGCCTCACCAACCACCACTAGGTCCTTCTCCTTTTCCAAAAAGGCACATACACTCTGCCGTACTACTAGATGGTCTTCAGCAAACAAAATCCTTATCTTCTCCATATCTATATCATTCTAACCTTCCCTTCAATTCATTTCAATTTAGTATACACATTCATATGAGCAGTGACACACTGCTTGGGATACTTTGCGGCCCAACCCTCGCCCTCTCCCATCAAGGAAGAGAGGATTCTTGATGAGATTGCTTCGCTCGTAATGACACTAAAAGGAGCACAATGACGCCCCCTTCCGTCATTGCGAGGCTTGTCCCGAGCGAAGCGAGAGAACTCGGCGAAGCAATCTTTGGTGTGAAATCCCAATGTTTAACTTTTAAAATTCAAAGCTGCTTTGATAACTCGAATTTTGGTCAGATGCGTCCTCACAATTAATGATGACCAGGTAGTCAGAATCAATGACTGACACCGCCTCATTTCGTCATTCTTGAGTACCCAGAAATAGGGATTTAATGGATGTGTGACGGGAGCACAAGTGGTTTACTGAAAGTGAAAGGAAGTGAAATGGGATTAAGGGCATATTTGTTGGTTAAGGTTAAGGACAATATAGAACAGGAAGAGTTTATCAAGGCAGTAAGTGAGGTGGAACAGGTGCCCGGGGTGGAGTTCGCTGATCCTGTTATCGGGGCGTTCGATATGGTGGTCATGGTGGATGCACCAGTAACGGTAGAGGCCATAGCTACCAAAGTTCAAGACAACCAGTGGTTCGAAGATATGAAGATACTAAAGTTCATCAACATATTTGAACTTTCAAATGTTAAGGGAGGGACGCACTTTAATTTGCTTGGTTTGGGAAATCGCAGAGGGAGGTCAAAGTTCAATGAGGAGTAACATGATTAAAGAACAACAGTATTCCAAAAATGAGCCGAAAGTAGTATGGAAGTTCTTAGCACAGACTGTCGGAGTAAGTTTTATTTGCATTGCCGGAGCAACAGCCATCGGAAACATGGTTGACAGACTAAACCACACGGGAGTGTTGTTCGGTTTGATGGGAGCCACCATCGGCCTCGGTATCGCTCTGCTCTATATATACATCAGCTTCAGACGCGTTAACAATCGCTAGAAGGAGGTGAAAGTAAATGGATTCTGAGGCAATAAAATTTGTAGCAGCAGGTCTAGCTATAGGCTTGGGGGCTATCGGGCCGGGAATAGGAGTTGGCATCTTAGGACATGGAGCTATGGGGGCATTAGGGCGCAACCCAGAGGCAAGGGGAGCGATAATGACCAACATGCTCATCGGCATTGCTTTTGCTGAGGCTATCGCCATCTATGCTCTAATAATAGCCATCATAGTTCTATTTGTCTTCTAACACCTTTTACGCTGGTTTACCAGAAAGCGTGTCTGGATGATCCCAGATACGCTTTTTATTTACCCACCATTGACAAGCATGGTTACTTAGGAGATAATAGGTAATTGAATGGTTAAAATCAGGCTGCGCAGAGTAGGTGCCAGGCACAGGCCATCTTACCGGGTAGTGGTAGCTGATAGTCGCTCGCCACGCGACGGAAGGTTTATCGAGATTATCGGGCATTATAATCCATTAACCGACCCCTCGACCGTTAATATTAACGAGGAAAAAGCCTTAAAATGGCTTAAACTGGGGGCTCAGCCTACAGATACAGTTTATAGCTTGCTTCGCAAATCGGGCATTGTGGATAAATCTGAGCATCAAAAAAGGATCCCTCCCCTAACCCCTCCCTTGAAGGGAGAGGAAAAAGGTGAGGGTGACAAGGAGACAAAATGAAAGAATTACTAGAATACATTGTCAAATCCATCGTAGCTGAGCCAGAGAATGTCACCATCACCGAAGAGAATAGCGATGAAGGCTTATTGCTTAAACTGGAGGTTGCTGCTGACGATAAAGGTAGAGTTATCGGCAAGGGAGGTCGGGTAGCTGAGGCAATACGCACTTTACTTCGAGTAAAAGCAGCCAAAGATAATACCAGAGTCAGGTTACAAATAATGTAACCTAGTTCTTTCTACACCACCACGAGCAAGTAGAGATTGCTTCGTTTCACTCGCAATGACATAGAGTGCATGCCTTCTTACATTGCCCCTTTTCTGCGGCGTCTTTTTTCAGCCGTTTTTATCCTTGCTAATGAGCGCCGTAAAGCAGCTTCAGCGGCAGCAGTATCCACTTCAGGTGGTCTTGTTTTAAGGATTTCCTCGGCACGGCGCCTAGCAGCCTCAGCACGTTCCATATCAATTTCCTCAGCACGCTCACAAGCATCAGCCAAGATAATTACCTTATCAGGACGCACCTCAAGAAAACCACCACTTATTGCCAGATAGTGTTCCTCATTATCCTTTCTTATCAATAAGTCTCCAGGCTGGAGCATAGTCATCAGAGAAGCATGATGGGGAAGAATGCCCAGCTGTCCTTCTACTCCCCAGGCTACCACTTCATTAACATCATCAGCGAAAACTGTTTTTTCCGCAGTGACAATTTCAAGCCTCAATGTAGCCATGCTTTCACCCTCACCTCAATCCTCTCCTCGCCAGTTGACGGAGAGAGGAGATTCTTCGGTCACGGAGTTTACCCTGAGCGGGATGAGATTCTTCGCTCCGCTCAGAATGACCGGAGACGAAGGGTTCCCTCAGAGTGACAAGAAGTTCTGTAGCCACTATCCTCCTCCCATTTCCTTAGCCTTCTCCACTGCTTCATCAATAGTGCCCACCAGATAAAAGGCAGCCTCAGGGAGGGCATCGTGTTTCCCTTCCAAAATTTCCTTGAAGCCACGCACTGTTTCCTTAACAGGCACATATTTACCCGGTGTGCCGGTAAATTGCTCGGCGACATAGAACGGCTGCGAACAGAACCTCTGAATGCGCCGAGCACGCTGCACGGTAAGCTTATCCTCTTCAGTTAATTCCTCCATCCCCAAAATGGCGATTATATCCTGTAGCTCCTTATACCGCTGTAACGCCCGTTGCACACCTCGAGCCACTTGATAGTGCTCCTCACCAACAATGGCAGGGTCGAGTATTCGCGATGTCGAAGTTAACGGGTCAACGGCAGGGTATATACCCAACTCAGCAATGGAACGCTCCAGGGCAACAACTGCATCCAGATGACCGTAGGTAGCTACAATACCGGGGTCGGTATAGTCATCAGCAGGTACATAAATTGCTTGAAAAGATGTGATTGAGCCCTTTTTGGTAGTGGTAATCCTTTCCTCTAACTCACCAACATCGGTGCCCAGTGTTGGCTGGTATCCCACCGCCGAGGGCATACGCCCCAAAAGAGCCGATAACTCCATGTTGGCCAGGATATAGCGATATATGTTATCGATAAACAAAAGGACATCTTGACCCTCAACATCGCGGAAATATTCCGCCATGGTCACCCCGGTCAATCCTACCCGAGCACGAACACCGGGACTCTCATTCATCTGACCAAAGACTAGAACGGTCCTGTCGAGGACTCCAGACCGCTGCATCTCCAACCACAGGTCATTCCCCTCTCGCGACCTTTCACCAATACCGGCAAAAACGGAAAAACCACCATGCTCAGTGGCAATGTTACGAATAAGTTCCATAATGATAACCGTCTTTCCCACACCTGCACCACCATATGCTCCAACCTTTCCCCCCCTGGTGAAAGGAGTGATCAGGTCCATAACCTTGAGCCCCGTCTCCAACATCTGGGGAGTTGTCACCTGCTCCTCTAAAAGAGGAGGAGGACGGTGGATAGGATACCTTTGCTCCGCTTTCACTTCGCCAAGCCCGTCCAGAGGCTCACCGAAAACATTGAATAGCCTCCCCAGGGTTGCTCTACCCACAGGCACGGTGATTGGAGTTCCCATATCGATAGCCTCAGCTCCTCGTGCTAAGCCATCGGTAGACGTTAAGGCAACACCACGCACCCAGTTATTGCCAACATGGTGCTGAGCCTCAATAACGACCTTACCCCCATCCATGGGAATCTCTATACCATTATTTATCGCAGGCAACTCATCAGGCGGAAATTCCATATCAACCACTGTGCCAATCACCTGAACTACCTTACCTTTTGCCATATGTTACCTCCTACCGGTTAATGTCATTGCGAGCCTGAACCCTTCGCTATCGCTCAGGGTGACATTCAACTTGTCATTTATTAACCTTCTTAAGCCAGAGCTTCAACTCCTCCAGTAATATCACAAATCTCCTTGGTAATAGTCTCCTGCCTCACCTTATTCAGGGTCAGGATTAAATCCTCAATGAGCTCTTTGGCATTATCACTGGCATTACGCATAGCTACCATCCGTGCTGATTGCTCACTAGCAATGAGCTCAAGTATGGCATGGTATACCTGCATTTCCACAAACCTTGGCAGTAGCTGGTCCAAAACAGCGCCGGGGGCAGGTTCATAAATATACTCCACTCTCTGTGTTGGAGACACCATTGCTGGCTCAACGGGAAGCAATACCTCCATCGCAGGTTGCTGAACCATAGTGGTGACAAAACGGGGATAAGCAAGGTATACCAGGTCAACATCGCCATTGGTATAGTCATCAATGACGACCCGAGAAATAGGCAGTGTCTCCAACAAAGTGGGACGGTCGCTAATGCCAGTGAACTCGGCACGAATATCCTGTCCGCTACGTAGCATGAAAGCTCTCCCCTTCCGTCCCACGGTAATCAAGGTAACTGGAACAGTTCGCTCAAGGATGAAGTTAGCTACAAGACGATTCAGGTTAGCATTTAAGCCACCGCATAGCCCACGGTCAGTAGCGATGTGAATTATGGCGATATTTTTAACCTCCCTCTTTTGCAGCAAGGGATGAGCCTCCCCATTAATCTGGGGGTGAATAGCAAGGTCAGCCACTACCTGGCTTATTCTCTCAGCATACGGTCGCCCCACCACTGCCTGCTCTTGAGCCCGCCTCATCCTGGCAGTGGCGATCATCTCCATTGCCCTGCATATCTTCTGAGTACCTTGAACACTACGGATGCGCCGACGGAGAACCTGAACGGTAGCCATTATCCCTTTAACTAAAAATCCTAAATCCCAAGCTCTAAACCCTAAACAATATCAAAATTCAAAACTCCAAACTTTTAGAATTTCGATATTAGAATTTAGTATTTAATATGTAGTCCCTCCCTTGAACTCTTCTATTGCGGCCTTCAAGGCCTCTTCAGTTTCAGGCTTTATTTCCTTATCTTCATTAATTTTCTGCTCCAGCTCAGGATGGTTAGTTTCCATAAATCTATGAAAATTTTCCTCCCAAGCAATAACTTTGTCTACCGGCACATCATCAAGATAGCCATTGGTCACTGCGTAAAGAATCACCACCTGTTTCCCCAAAGACATAGGTGAATATTGAGGTTGCTTCAACACCTCGGTAATACGCCGACCACGCTCCAACTGGTCTCTGGTAGCCTTATCCAGGTCGGTAGCACCGAACTGAGCAAAAGCTTGAAGTTCACGGAACTGAGCCAGGTCCAGCCTCAACCTGCCAGCCACCTGCCTCATCGCTTTCCTTTGAGCTGAACCACCAACTCGAGATACCGATAATCCTACATTGATCGCCGGGCGAATGCCAGCATTGAATAAATCGGGCTCAAGGTAAATTTGACCATCAGTGATGGAAATCACGTTTGTAGGAATATACGCTGACATGTCTCCAGCTTGAGTTTCAATAATAGGTAACGCGGTAAGTGAGCCACCACCATATTCAGGAGCTAGCCTGGCCGCTCTTTCTAGAAGACGACTATGGAGATAGAAAATATCTCCAGGATAAGCTTCTCTACCTGGTGGACGCCGCAACAACAAGGAAAGTTGTCGATAAGCCCAAGCATGCTTGTAAAGGTCATCATAAACAATCAAGGCATCTTTCCCTTGCTCCATAAACTCCTCACCCATAGCACAGCCAGAATATGGAGCAAGATATTGCAATGGCGCAGGGTCGGAAGCATCAGCAGCTACTACGATAGTATGTTCCATAGCTCCATACTTCTCCAAAGTAGCCACTACCTGAGCTACCTTGGATGTTCTTTGTCCAATAGCCACATAAATGCAAATGAGGTCACCGCCCTTCTGCGCGATTATGGTGTCAATTGGAATGGCTGATTTACCGGTAAAGCGGTCGCCAATGATAAGCTCACGCTGACCACGTCCGATAGGAATCATGCTGTCTATAGCCTTAATACCAGTCATCACTGGCGTATCCACAGGCCTTCTTAGCACCACATTTGGCGCTACCCTCTCCACAGGGCGAGTCCTATCCGTCTTAACCGGTCCCTTCCCATCACGGGGACGTCCCAAAGGGTCAATCACCCTTCCGATAAGGGCATCACCGACAGGAACCTCAACCACTCTCCCGGTTGCGCTCACCTCATCGCCTTCCTTAATCAAACTGCAATCGCCGAGGACAACAACGCCAACATTGTCTTCCTCTAAATTGAGAGCCAATCCCATAATGTCATGAGGAAACTGGAGCAATTCATTGTATTCCGCAGCGCTGAGTCCATGAACTCTAGCGATGCCATCTCCAACCTCTACCACCGTGCCCACATTTGTTGCAGTTACAGCAGCACCGAACCGCTCGATTTGCTCCTTGATTACCGAAACAATATCTTGCCCTCGAGTTGCCATGCTACCTCCTAAAATGTTATCTGAGCCTTGATCTCACCTTTCTCATTCCGAGCCCCTCACTCCCCATCATTCCGAGCCTTTTTATTCGTCATTGCGAGCCGAAGGCGTGGCAATCTCAGTTGCGAGCAAAGCGAAGCAACGCCAGGGGTTGCCAGTTGTTTCCAGTCAAGCGAGCAAGCTCGCTTTGAGATTGCTTCGTCGCCCATCATCTGATGGTCTTCTCGCAATGACAAAAGGGGAATTACGCTCCTTGCGATGGCAAAAAAAGAGTGAGCCCCCCCGATAACGAAGAGTATCAATGTTCATCATCTTCCAACTCCAATTAAGCTCTTCCTTAAAATCTCCAGTTTATTACGCACGCTTCCATCAATAAGCATATCGCCAATCTTGGCTTTGAATCCCCCGATTACGGAAGAATCAACTACGGCATCAACGATGACTTTACGATTAACCATGTCCCCCAGTTGACTGGAAAGCCTTTCTTTATCCTTTTCAGCCAGGGATAAAGCGGTAATCACCTCAGCGTGTTCGATACCACGATGAGCATCTAACAAATGGTCGTATCCGTGTAAAACATCATCGGCAATTCCTAATCTACCCTTGCTCACCAGAAGGCAAGCCAGATTCAAAGCTAAGGGATTTACATCACTTAGCCGCTCTTCCAAAAGGCTCTTCTTGACCTCAAAAGGCAATTTAGGATTTTCCACTAAAGCCGTAAAAGCCTCATCAGTACTCAGTTCAGCGATCTTCCTCAAGCTGACCCGCCAGCTCTCAAGTTCATTTCTCTCCATTGCCAGTTCGAAGGCAGCTTGAGCATACCGTTTACCAGAAGCTATTCTCGGCATCTTAACCTAGTTATCAGCTTTCAGTTATCAGCTAACTGCTGAATGCTGAGTGCTGTGAGCTATACTTCAACTTTCCCTGAAAGCAGCGCTTTCCTCCAACGCCTGTTCGATAAGTTTTCTGTGCTTTTCCTTATCCAGTGTTTCATTAATAACTTTTTCAGCAGCTAAAATAGCGGTATCGACAAACTCTCGCCTTAAGTCATCAATAGCTTTATCCCGCTCTCGCTCCAGCTCAACCCGGGTTCGGTCAACAATAGTCTGGGCTTCTTTTCTCGCCTCTTCCTTTGCCTCTTCTTTAAGCCTGTCTCCAATTTGTGTTGCCTGGCCAATTACTGCTTGCCCCTCTTGGCGAGCCTTACTAATCTGTTCTTGAACCGCCACTTTAGCACGCTCATATTCTTGCTTTGTCGCCTCAGCTTGCTCCATGCTTTCCTCTATCCTGTTCGCCCGCTCATCAAGCATCTTCCGAATTGGCTTATAGCCAACATAAACTAGCAAGCCAAGCAAGATAAGAAAGCTAACAAGCTGCCCGACAAAAGTAGCTAAATCCAATCCCAGACCCATATTCTATATCTACTTCTTGGAATCAGACTAAGCCACAAAAATAAGCAGAATAGCTACAATAAGGGCATAAATAGCCACTGCTTCAGCGAAGGCAATAGCTAAAATCATATTGGTCATTATTGGTCCCCTTGCCTCAGGATTGCGCCCCAGGGCATTCATGGCACCATAGCCAAGGAAACCTATGCCGATTGCAGGACCAAACGTGCCCACTCCCATAGCAAATGCTGCTGCGAGAAGTTTCACAGATTCGGTTTCCATCAGTTTAACCTCCTTTCAGGGAAATTCTAAATTTCAATTCACGATTTCGTATTTACTTTTCTATTCCTCAGCCATCACTGCAGCACAGGCAAATCCCAGAGTCAATCCGCCAAATATCATCGCCTGGACAAAGCCAAAGAATGCTTCCAGACCGTAAAATATCGCAGGAACTACAAAAGGAACAAGAAATATCATTATCAAGGTTAATATCGCCCCTGCGGTCATATTGCCAAAGAGACGGAAGGTAAAACTAACCATCCGTATAAAGTGACTCAGTATCTCCAATACGCCAGCAAACACAAATATTATACCATTAAAGATGCCGCCAAAGCCAGCCTTAATCTTGCCGGTAAATAACTGCTTAAAACCTGAAAGTAAAGGTCTAAAGTTGAAAAAGGTCTCTAAATAACGAGCCCCCTTTGCCTTAAATCCCCAATACTCTATAGAGATAAAAGCGACTACAGCAAGCATTAAAGGGACATTTATATCGGTGTTGGCATTGCGCAGTAGGGGCTCACCATTCATTTTGATGGTCTCAAAACCAGGCAGTAAATTAATCCAGGCATTAGCCAAAACAAATAGAAAGATAGTGGTGCAAACAGGGAAAAACCATCTCCCATACTTTTTACCCGCAGCGTCCTCGATAAAGTTTGCCGCTGTCTCATAGATAAATTCCACTAAGTTCTGAAGCCCACGGGGAACAAGCCTCATTTTACGCGTGGCAGCAAAAAATATACCAAAAAGAACTAAAATGCTTATCCATGCCGTAATCATGGTGTTGGTTATAGGAAGATTGGGAAAAGGATGCTCCGCGGCTAATTGAGGATGAGGGGGCTGAACAGCAAAAATGCTCAATGGTTCTCCACCCGTTATCACTGCCCCCACACTGCCACCAATAAAGCTAATCACAGTTAAGGCCAGGAAAACAATGGCGAGAATAATTATCAAATTCAACGAGCAACCTAAAACCTTCCTTTTAGCCATTATTCCTGTTCTTCGTTCCTTTTCTGCTCTGAAGATGTCAACTTCGAAAGCATCTTTGCTGGTCCACGAAGTTGCTCCTTTTTAGCCTCCTTAAGAAAAGGCTTGACCATGCGGTAAACTCCGTAAACCATTACTATTGTGCCCAGGCCAAGACCAATGAGGGTGAACAAAGGGAATTCATGAGATGCTCTTTTGTCAGCCCAGAGACCTATACCTGTTGGTATCAAAAGGCTGAAAGATACATAAAAGCCAACTATTAACAACCGCATCGCTGCTGGCCATTGTTTCATCACAGTCTCCAGTTGAAATGAACTACGATTTACGCTTCTTAAAATCGTCTAAATCAAGGGTGTTTATGAAATCCTTAAACGCTGACAGCCCTTTCATCTCCTGCTCATTGAGTCCTTCTTTTTTCTTGGGTTTCCCTTCAGAAACGGGTTTGCCTGTCTCTTCATCAAGCATGATGCCAGCTTTATCCAGCACTGATTCCTCAACGTATATCGGCACTCCAGTTCTCACCGCCAGGGCTATAGCATCGCTGGGGCGAGAATCAACCTCCATTTGCTGACCATCAACACTAATGTAGAGTTTGGCATAGAAGGTGTCATTCTGCAGGTCATTAACCACGACATAGTTAAGCGTTCCCCCTAAAGTTGAGATTAGACTTTGCAACAAATCATGGGTTAACGGCCGAGGTAGCTCCACATTTTGTAGCTTTACCGCGATAGCGTCGGCCTCGCCAGGACCAATCCAGATGGGTAAGTAATAGTTAGTTCCTTTCTCCCTCAAAATCACCACGCGTTGATTATTCATCAAGCTAACCCGAATACTATCAATCAACATCTCTACCATATCGCTACCTCCTAATAAAGCCGAGCGCTTATTTTACTACGATAATACTAATCAATCAACAAGATTTCAGTCAAATAAACGGGATAATTTATTTCGGCTTCTCAAAAAGCATGCCTCTATTTCATAAGCAATTCCAGAATCTTCAGGAGGTAGTGTAAGTGTTTCATGCTATTATAACTTCAGGTGTTGCTCGCCTAGCGATCACGATAGTCGCTTTGATGGCTATGACCACACCAGGTTTAGATTTGCTCATTGGTATTTCCCAAATTTCTTCAGGAATTGGTTTAAGCTTGCCTGGCTTCACAGTAAAGAGAGTGGCGGACTCTGCAAAAGCCTTAATGTCAAAAAAAATAGTTAATAACACAAACGTAGTTCGATATTCATCATTTCTGTGATGCGCTGATACGCTCTAAACGGAGAGCCTTTTTGGTGTTCCTGGTAATCTTGACCTTATTCTCGGTTTGTCAGCCCATCACAGCTCCCGCTGGCAATGACAAGCTCACTCTGCTCACTGTGGCACACGAGACCACGAGGAAGTGAAACCCTCTTGCCCGTGGGTTTAGCCAGCAAACTCCGTATCGCTTCAACATGGGTTACCTCGATGTCTCGGGCATTTCCAAGAATCCTGATTATCGCCAGCCTTATTAACTGACGTTGTAGCGCTATAGGCAATGGGGCAACTCTTTCCCTGTCAAGATAGACAACTTGTTCCTCCTCCCTGGCTACCTTATCCCACAATTGCAGCGCTTGCTGTTCAATAAAGGAAACATCACCGTCAGCAATTTCAGCAAGGCGAAGAAGTGCCCTATCTATGCTTGGATTATATTTTCTGAGCAAGGGTAATAGCTCAAGGCGAAGACGATTTCGTAAAAAGGATAACGAGAGGTTGGAGGAGTCGCTGTGGGGCTCAAGTTGATGCTGCTGACAATAGCTCATTGTCTCCTGTCGGGTAATCTCAAGCAGAGGTCTTATCACGCGGATGCTATTTACCACAGGCAAGCAAGGTTTAAGACCACGTAATCCGGCAGTGCCCGCACCTCGCAAAATATGTAGCAAAATTGTCTCCACCTGGTCGTCTCGGGTATGACCCACCGCTACCAGCCGGGCGTCAATATTCTTAGCCACGGTTGCCAGGAAGTCATAGCGTAGCTCTCGAGCAGCTTCCTCAAGGGAACAATTTCTCTCCCTACGATAGGCATTTACATCCCGTGTATCGATAGTGATTGGAACATCAAGAGAGCCAGCGAGATGGGCAACATACCTGGCATCCGCCTCAGCTTCAGCGCCGCGAAGCTGGTGGTTTAAATGAGCAGCATGAACTTTTATTCCTAGCTGCTGTTGCCATTTTGTAAGCAGATGGAGCAAGCAAACTGAATCAGCACCACCGGATACTCCAACAACCACCGTTTCCCCCATGGCAACTAAGCTATGTTTGCCAACGAAGTTCAACACCCTGGATTCCAGCTTGATCTTCTCCATAGCTTAGATAGGCACGTGCTTGTATTCGTAAGCTAACTTTACTCGCTCATTATATGAGGGATGGTCACGAAACAAAACCCTCTCCCAGTGCACAGGTTCAGCTTCACTCAAATTCTGGTCAGTCAGCTTAGTCATTAGATTGATAAACCCTTCAGGATTGTCACTTAACTTCAGCGCTGCTTTATCCGCTGCTAGCTCAATGCGTCGGCTATACCAATTGAGCGGTATGCGTAATATCAAAAATAATGCTAGCAGAACCATAAGCAACCAGGGGAGACCAGCAACATCACCTATCGCTTGGTAGGGAAATAGCGCCACACCACCCTCCAGAGCGAGATTTGCCAGATAAAATGCCAATAGAAACGCCATTGCCTGAACACAAAAAAGTCTAGCAATATCATGGTGAAGGTGATGCCCGAGCTCATGAGCCAAGGCTACCTCTATTTCTTCAGTGGAGTATTCCTTGAGCATGGTATCGCTGAGGATAATCCGCCTCGTTTTACCAAATCCACCAAGCATGGCGTTAGCCGTGGTGCTCTTACTGCTTAGATTTATGGTAAATATATCCTTAATATCAATCCCGGCTCGCTGTGCCAAGCACGCCAGCCTCTGCTTCAATTCACCATCCGGTAACGGTTCTGATTTGAAAAACAACGATACTAAAATAGTGGGAGCAAGCAGGGTAAGAACGAGACTAACTAAGAGCACGATCACCCAGGCTGCCAACCACCATAGTGAGGGAAGAAATTCTATAAGCCAGTAGGCAGCTATAATCAGACACACCGCTAGCAGTAACCCTAACGCCAAAGCCTTAGTTCTATCCGCCAGCCAGCTAGCCAGCTTTTGGTGTGATAGGCCAAAGCGATGGGGCAGAACAAAGTCTTGATAATAGCCTAAAGGCGCCATCATTATTCCCAGACCAAACGCTAGAATGAGGAAGTACAATGCCGCTGACAACGGCAGGGGAAAGACAAGGAATTCGGCTAGCTTTGCTGAAGCACCGCTCAAAAGCAGCGCCAGTAGCAAAACGATGCCTATCCCCAGCTCAATGAATAACAACCTCCGTGTCAGCTTACTATATTGTCGCGCTTTCTGCTGACGCTCAGCATCGAGAAAAGTCTGCGACAAGCTCACTTTTACCCTAAAAATCTGGAGAAGTTTTAGGCAACCTGTTCTTTTCATTGCTTCAAAATCAACTTCGTGCGGTGGATAAATTCAGGATAATCGCTGAAAGACAGGGCGCTAACCACTTGCTCGGGACGACCGCTGCCAGTGGTATCACACATCAACCTCATCCCCAAAATACACATAGGTTCCTTATGGAGTTCACCTTGAGCGAGATGAGATTGCTTCGCTTCGCTCGCAATGACAGGGGAAGCCAAGGGGTCAGAATGATAGCTAACCAGCCAGAGACTGTCTATCAACGCACGCAAATCATACCAACGCACTTTTTCGCCTCTAGAATGATGCCAGGGCAATTGTTTAGCTTGAAGCAGTGAATCCAGAGAATCCTGTATCTCCTGCTCTTTTTTTTCTGTTTTTATACCAACATGATATTCACTGAACGCAAGCATTGATTGAAGCGAGGGCAGACGAAGAGCGACGTCCCAAACCTCGAATATCTCGAAGCCAGCCGGCAATTGCCCTGTTACCATCATCAAAAAAGATTCTGGGGGCATCCACCGTTTTAGCCATACATCCATGAGCTCGAATTCACTGGTTACCCCTACCGCTAAAGGTGCTGCCAGCGAAATTCGGGGATGCGGGCTAAACCCTTGAGAATAAGCTAACGGGATTTCTGCTCTTCGAAACGCTCTTTCCCAGAATCGCATAGTGTCGAGGTGAGAAATAAATTTGACCTGTTCACCACGACCAAATCTAACACGCAGTCGCTGCATCCCTTTTAACCCAAGAATTCGAGGAATTCTTAGGGAACGCTTTCCTCTTCCTTTGTTACCACGATTCTCTCTATCTTCACCCCTTGCATCTCGGTGATAACAAATTTCAAACGGCGATACTTCAGTTGCTCACCCTGCTTTGGTATCCTGCCAAGATGGCTGAGAATGAAACCAGCCACAGTGTCGTAATCTCCCTCAGGTAAGTCCAACCCCAATTCTTGATTAGCTTCCTCGATTCGAAATCCACCGTCCAACTGGAAAGTGTTGACCCCGGTCACCACGAACTCCTTCCTTTCCTCAATCAACTCGTCGCCAATGTCACCGATAATCTCCTCAGTTAGCTCCCCTAGAGTAACCATTCCCGCTACGCCACCATATTCATCAACCACCATTACTACGTGATAACCTCCGTTTCTCATCTCGGCAAGAAGTTCCCCGAGACGCTTGCTCTCAGGCACAAAATGAGCCGGGCGTATTAAATCATCGATAACCGCTTCCTTATCAACAATGCCACCGTTTAATTTCATAAGTATATCCTTGACAAACAAAATGCCTACCACATTATCGGTGTTATCCTTATATACCGGAAAGCGGCTGTAAGGTGTGTGAGCATAAATATCCAAAATTTCGCCAATCTTCGTTCCTTGCTCCACCCAACTTATTTCCGTCCTGGGAACCATTACCTTACCCACCGGACGGTCAGTAAACTCAAAAACCTTGTGTAGCATCCTCGCTTCATCTTGTTCCACCACCCCCTCAACCTGTCCTACGTTTATTGCCGATCTTATCTCTCCCTCACTTACCAACTTTCCTTCCTCATCGGGTTGAGCTATTACCCTGGTAAATCCCAAACCAATGCGGCTTAGTGCCAACACAAAGGGATAAAAACACCACTGCATAACCCTCAGCGGCTTAACGTAAAGCAAAGATAACCGCTCAGCATGATGAACCGCTAAAGTCTTAGGAATGACCTCACCAAAAATCAAAATCAATGCGGTTACCCCCACAGTAGCTATAATCGGACCACGAACTAGGCCGAAGGTCGCCACTGCCATGATGGTCCCCAGAGTAGCCGCAGCCACGTTTACCAGGTTGTTTCCCAACAAAACGGTAGCCAAAAATCTCTCTGGCTTTTCAGCTAGCTTAGCCAATTGCTCCGCCCCTCTATACCCATTCTCAGCTAGGTATCTTATGCGGAGTTTGGGCAAGGAAAGGAAAGCTGACTCAGCACTGGAAAAGAAACCCGAAAATACCAGACAGACTATGAAGGCTAATATAAGCCAACTATCAGCGTCTTCCACCACTCACCACTTCCTGAGGCTCCCTCGATATAAACCTACCATTTTTAAAGTCTAGAATTGATAATAGCATTGACAAGCTAGCTTGTCAAAAAGGAGTACTCATTCCGCAGAAGCGTTCAATCTCTTTTGCTAAATGGCTAGAGCACGATAATCAAGGATAGGGAATTTATGAGGACAAAGTTTTGCTTTGCGTGGGAACCCGTGGACGTGATTCAGCATGAACGAGCACTGGCACCTTGCCAATGAGCCTTTCCACTTCCTCTCTATCATTGCAAAAGCTTCCCACAGATTCAAGGCTAACCATCCCCCGGAGATAAAGCCTGACCAATGCTTGGTCCAGGGTCTCCATACCTTCCAGACTACTGGTGCGGATGACATTAGATAGCTGATAGATCTTTCCTTCTCTGATGAGATTCTTAACCGCCACATTACCCAGCATTGTCTCTACGGCAACGATTCTTCCTGAGCCATCTGCCCGTGGCACCAAAATCTGACACAGAACACCTACTATCAGGGAAGCCAGCCTGATTTGAGCCAGATACCTCTGCTCTGGTGGGAAGAGGTCTATAACCCTCTCAATACACTGATAGGCACTGGTAGCATGCCCTGTAGTCAACACCAGATGCCCAGATTCAGCTATGCTGAGAACTGCAGCAGCGGTCTCTAAATCCCTCATTTCACCAACCATGATGACATCAGGGTCTTGCCTTAGTACATGCTTTAGAGCGTCAGCAAAGGAGTGAGTATCCGAACCAAGCTCCCTTTGAGTGATGGCGGAGTTTAAATTAGTATAAGTATACTCGATGGGATCCTCAATACTAATTATGTGGCTCGCTGTGTTTACGTTGATGTGATTTATCATAGCTGCCAGGGTAGTGCTCTTACCAGCTCCAGTAGGACCCGAGATTACTACTAGCCCTCGGGGATACATAGCCAGCTCTTTACATATTTGAGGTAAAAGCAGTTCGTCTATGTTAGGAATCTCAGGAGGCAATAATCGAATGGCCATGCTAATTGCGCCTCGCTGCCGAGCAGCATTGCAACGAATTCTCCCCAGGTGAGGCAAGGATTCACTGAAATCAAGCTCGAACGCGTGGCGAAACTCCTCAAGCTGTGCAGGTGTGGCTAACCCCTCAAGTGCTCGCTGAACACTCTCGGCAGTCAGTCGTTCTGCTCCTTGAATCGGCTTAATGACACCATTTACCCTCAAAAAAGGAGGGTAATTAACAACCAAATGTAAATCAGAGGCATGTTGCTCCGCAGCGAGCCTGATCAAATCAACAATATTTTGCACTTTACCTCCATCTTGCAGTTTAGTTTTAGTTAAACAGTTAAAAACTACCACACCCAGAAAATTTTGTCAAGAGCAAATTGCAAAAATTGCTAAAATAATTGTAATCTTTGTCAAAATAATGCAATTACGTAACAGAGGGCAGTAGTTGCTACAGCAATTAAACAAGTCACCACCGATCAACCAGACACAAAATATTTTGCATTTTGCTTGCTGTCACAACATGCCTGTATGGCCAGAATTGTGCAAATTGCAAAATCGTAGCAATATCAACTGAATATGCTGGGCTTTCATTCACGGGGTACGGCCATAAACCAAGAAAAATACGCCAACATGGTAGTCAAAATAGGGGAAGTGCTTTAACTTTCTTCCTCTTCAGATTTCTCTCTCTGCCCTACAACCTTGCTTAAGCCATTAAAGAAGACTTGTATCTGGTTAGGCTGCATTGAAGAAAAATCTCTGGAATGGATGCGAATATCAATGTGCGGTCCATCTCGAACCTCAGGCTCTTTCTCGCGAGGTTCAGCTTCCTTTTGCTCCTCTTCCCCGGTAGTGTCTATCTTGCCCTTCGGCTTTTCAGAGACTAGCCTCGCCTTGGCAATCCTTAACGCCTTTTCCTCAATAGTCGGGATACCAGCTTTGCTACACAGGCCATAAAACAAAGTCGTAGCTTTTCCTGCCTGAGAGGCAGAGTAATTCCGGGCAAAGTAATTCCTGATATGCTCTCTACTATCCTTTGTGAGGTCAAACCTGGAGAATAGATCCGCATATGCTTTTCTGATTATCTGCTCCAGGTTACCTTGAAATTCTTCCCCCATGGTTTGAAGTGAGCCAAAATCCGCGGTAGGCTCACCTCCTTCATCAATAAGATTCAGAAACTTGAGCGTGCTGAGCAAAGCAAAAACGTTGCCCTTGGATATGCCATAATCCTGCAGTAGATCGGCATCTACTTTGTTAGGCATGCTAGCATGCCTTATGCGGTCAAGGAACCTGCTCAAGGCCCCGATAGCTACATAAGGTACTTTCCGCTTTATTTTTTACCTCCTAATCTTACGTTTGCCTTTCTTGCTACAATTTTATCATACCTGTAGCAAGCAATAGCATCAATAGGAATATGGTAATAGGACGCCTGCACTGTTAGCAACTTTAACATATTTGCAAGGTCTTGTAAATAAAAGTACACCGCTCTGAGTCAAGGTTATAGCCCACTGGAATGTAGCGGCTAAGAAAGCGAACCGACTTATGATGAACGGTTTTGGTGAACTGATAGTATGCAAGCAACATGCAAGATTGCTAAGCAAGGTTGAACGAAAAAGAGGCTAAATAACTTTGGTCAGCGTTATTACAGCCTTATAGTTGTAGTCACCCCCACCGCTACTATCTACTAAGGTAATCACCACCAGGTCAAACCTGGGTTGGCCATCCACCCGACTTGCCCTCAAATCCTCACCATACCTGAGAATGTAATCCTCGTTGTCAGCATAAGCTTCGACTACCATGGTGTACATCGCTGGGGTCCCCGCCTTTTTAGTAACGCTCATTTTCCCTAAATCCACGCCTCCGGGTAGACAGCTATTTGCTTCCATCAGGTCACCATTAATTTTATCCCTATCAGCTTCGAAAACATCGAGATCAGCAACAAGGGCATCCCTGACCGCTTCCACTGAAGTAACTTGTTGATTAAGGGCAATTATGTCCTCAGCACAAACGTGTTGTGCTGCCATCTTCTGGTTTATTGCTGCCACCTGAGCTTGCAAATCGTTGTTATGACTGTAAACGAAGCCGCTGAAGAAACCAAATATAGCTACCAAAGCAACGCCAGCAACGATAGTGGGCACGAACGCTATATCAGCCAGCTTACGAGGTTTAGGCAGATAAACCTCAGGAACAGCATTGAAGTCAATCAAAGAATAAGCTATGGCACCTTTCTCGGTGGCAAGCACCTCCTTAAGAGCCAGCCCAATATTGGTGAGATACCCGGCTGACGGGAACCCCTCTGGAACTGCCACAGGCAGAGGCATCACTTGAACAGAACGATTTCGTCCACCGCTAATACGTTCCCAGATATCTTCTCGCTCAGCAAGTTCACCAGAGACTGAAATGGGAACACTGAAGTCAAGGGGTTTATCCATATGAGCTGAGCTATAAAAAATAACGCTACGGTCTAATTCTTCAGTTATAGTGTCTAAATTCTCCTCCAAAGAGGCTTCCACTGGTAAAGGCAAGCTGCGCACCACCTCAGGTATATTATCAACCAGTATGACTACGTCGAAACTACCAGGCTGAACATCAACCATGATGGCTGTGGTCTCAGTAGCTGTCCTGGCAAGACACAGTGGCTTCAGGTCGGCAAGATAAGGATCAAGCCCTGCCTTACGCAAAGTGGACACCAGAGCATCCATCAAGTTTCGCGCCAAAGCAGCTACATAAGCGGTTATCTCCCCGGGGACAGAGCTGATGATTTGCCAGGAGACGTATACTTCCTCAATGGAAATGCCCAGAGTGGTACTTGCCTCTCTCGTTATCGCCTCAGGAAGCATCTCCTTGGGTAACTCGGGAATACTAATTGTACGGTAGAGGTAACCAATGCCACTGATGCCGGCGATAACCTTACTTGTCTTCATCTCTACAGTTCGCCATAACTCAACTACCTTAGCCGCTACAGCATCCTCATCCTGAATTACCCCCTGTACCACCAGCCCGGATTCCAGAGGCGAGCTACCCCATCTTAAAACCTGTCTGCCTCGGGAAAGAAGCGCATAGATTGCCGCGTCGTCAATATACAAACTAGCCTGTTCCCTAGCCATTTTCCCCCATAATCCTATGAACCTTCATAACAATAAACAGTCAAACCCAGGGTAATCTTCGCCTCTCCCTCCTCATGCACATCAATCCTCACACTGTTTATGACACCATTAGTGAACGCTTCGCTTAATTTCTCACACAATTTAAGCAATTCTACCACCGTGCCTTCAGCTTCAATAGTTATCCCAAAGCTATCGTAAGCAACGGTTCCTGTCGCCTTCCCCACCTTGGGAAGCGAGGAGCTAATCTTGATTATATCCACATTGGAATCGTCGGCAGCTTCAAATATAGCCTCGGTTATCTCCACCGACTCGGTAGGAAGCTGGAATTTCTCATCCAGTTTCGAAAGGTCAGACTGAGCCTTGTTGAGTCTTCCCTGCAGTTCCCCTCTTTGCGCGGTATATTTGACAAAATTCTCGTTAAGCTGGGTCAACTCGCTCTGTAAATCGCCTTGCGCTGCCCTCTGGCTACCATAAACGGTCACCACCCCAACTAGCAACGCCACCAATATGCCCAGGCTCAAAATCCACTGCGCCGTTTTGCTTAACTTCATTTAAACAATACTACCAAGCTTCAAACTGTTTATGCAATACCTTTAGCGCTATTTTTGGGGGGTAAACCAACACTTTGCAGCTGATTTACACAGCCTCTCCTTGTCATTGCCAGGCAATCCCATACCCCCGAGATTGCCACGCCTGCGGCTCGCAATGACAGAGAGGGATATCATTGCGAGGCACGCCCTCCTTTTGTAGCGCGACTCTTCAGGGTCGTGCGCACGAGGCTAAAGCCTCGCACTACATTTCTAAACATCCTTATCATTGCGAGGAGTGTTCCTTTTTCGACCGTAGGAGATCTTCACCTCCCCTCATTGCCAGGCACGCCCCCTCCTGTCATTGCGAGGCATGCCCCCCTTTTGTCATTGCGAGGCACAGAGTGCCGAAGCAATCTCAAGGTCAGAGCCCATGATCAGGCTAGTACTAAAATACCATGACTAAAAAGCAAACATAAAAGGTCAAAATGACAACTCAAAATGCAAAAACCTTCCTCATTTTGATCTTTGACTTTTGAGTTTTGCTTTCCGAGATTGCCACGCTACGCTCGCAAAGACAGGTAAAAAGGGGCTCGCAATGACACCCCCTTTTGTCATTGCGAGGAGCGGCAGCGACGAAGCAATCTCATGGGGATTGCCATATGTTCGACTCGCAATGACAGAGCAGGGACTATGCTTACTGTGCTTTCTCCAGCCTTACTGCTGGTTAGACTACTTGATGGTGTAGCTGAGGACCATCGTCTCACCCTCACTCTCAGTGGGGAAGTTGAAGTTACTTCCCTCCCCAGGGTCTATCCACGTGATGGTACCCTCGTGGCCCGATTTTAATTCAATCGTAACATTCCCAACTATAGCTCCATAAAAACTACCACTAGGGTATAATTCAACGGTACCCTCGACAGACATAATGAACACGAAATCACCGGGACCCCCAACATCACCCTTTGGCGCAAACTTCACGTCTCCCACGGCGATGATGCACCCTGACCCGGTGATATTGCACACGTCAGTCACCTCAATACCGCCTTCACAAAAGATAGTCTGGTTATTAAGGTTCAGTGTGAAATCATTACTTGTACCTGTCGTCTTGCCAATCTCCAGGTCATATCGGATACTCGGGTCATTTGTAACATAGACAGTCCCATTAAGCATTGCATTCTTTCCTACACTACCACCGTTGTATATATCTAACGTGCCGTTTCTATACAATGGTCCTACGATGGGGTCGGTAGCAATGTCTATGCGGTCACTAGGGTAAGATGCTAACTTGTTTACATCGTGCGAGTACCATGTCGAAAGCTGCAGCTCTGAAGGAAAATTTATTGTAGCCCCCTCTGTGACTGTACCGTTAACGTCCCCTTTATTATCCACAGTTCCATTAGCAGTGATATTACCTGTGACATTGGCACCGTGTTTGATTGTTACAGTACCGTTACTGGTAATGGCGCTGTCAAGGAGGCCGAGAAAACTAGGAATATTTAACACATAGCATTCAATCGTAGCATTACCCCCAGTATCGCTGGTGGCGGTAGAGATAATCTTATAAACTCCCCCAACTATTTCCCGTATGGTAACACTTACATTTCTGTCATTTACTTCCTCAACCAAGGAATATGAATATACCGGCATGCTTAAGTTTCCATCACTTATTCTCCACACGGCGTCCTCTACACCGGAGTCGGCAGCATAGCGTCCCTTCAACACCTGCTCCCCCGACTGGCTGGCTTTAAGGCTGACCACGGCAAAACCAAGGCAGGGCGGGATGAGGATACCACCGATTAACAACAAAATCATCGCCGCTGATATGGTCGCCTGCCCTTTACTCCCCCTTATTAACTTACCCAATTTTATCGCATACCTCATCATTCCTCCTATGCTGTCAGCCTGAAGCTAATCTGGAATGTCTTGGTCTTAACCACACTATTACCTTCTTCTGGATATCGTGCAGTTACATTCAGCGTAATTGAGCCCTTCGTTTCCCCTTCTTCGTCTGGCGGTTCATAAGTACAGTTAGTATTGGCAACATCAATATACTGGGCAATGATGATATCTGTTATGCCAGGAGGGCTAGTAGTTGCATTGTAGTCCTCTCGGTGAAGGTCTTGAATGCCGGTGTTGTCGAGGAAATAGTAAGTGAAGTTGCACACATATGACGAATAGTCTCTCTCGGTTTCATTCCACACCTTCCTTTTCAACTGAAGCAGCTCATATCTATCGGTCGAGGGGTCATCACCAGTTATCACCCACACCTCACCTGGCTGGCTCATCACGACATCGTGGTTAATCCAGTAACCCACATTACGCACCTGATTTAGAGTGGTCAATTGGTTATTGCTGAACACCGTTTTTGCCATTACCTGCTGGATACAAACGGTGACGGTGGCACCAACGACCGCGGCTATGGCGATAGCGACAAGTAGCTCAATTAAGGTAAACCCCTTCTGGCTCCGGTTAATCAATCTCAGCTTTTTCATATCTTCGCCTTATAGCCTTCCAGTGTAAGCTTGAGTTCGCCGATGCGGTAGACCTTAACGGTTATCTCCCGAAGATCACCCTCAATGTCCTCAGCCTTGACCAGCACACTATAGCCAGTGCCACATTCTGCCTCAGAGACAAGAGGAGGCACACCATTAGCAGGATCCCACCAACTTGGCTGAGTTCCCGGAGTAGCAGCATCGGGGGTAACAGTGTAATCCCAGCCTGCAGTTGAAGACCATGCCTGGCTCTTAACGAATTCCAGGTGGCTTTGAGACAGGCTCTGGCACACAGCTCTCTCATCAGCAATGATATCAGCCTTGAGCGCGGCGAATAATCCGCCGAGAAAGGCAGTGGCAAGCATGCCCAGCAAAGCTACAGCTATAAGCACCTCGATTAAAGTCTGTCCCTTTTGACCGGTTACAAGCCTCATCTCGTCTCCTTTATATTTTTAAGTTTACTATATTGCGCCCAAGCTAGCAACCTGACGAGATTGCTTCGCTACGCTCGCAATGACAGTAAAAAGGGGCCGCAATGACAGTTAGTAGCTATCAGCTATCAGCTTTCAGCCTTCAGCCATCAGCTAGCCGCTGTCTGCTGATTGCTGACTGCTTTTTAATGTAGTACTAAAATACCAAGACTAAAATACCAAGACCAAAAAGCAAAGGTAAAAAAGCAAGATTACAACTCAAAATGCAATAACCTTCCCCGTTTTACACTTTAACTTTTGATTTTTGACTTATTTTTGCTCTGCCGTTTTACACTTTGCTCTGTTTAGTATTTCGGATCTAGGGTTTTGAGTTTTGCTTTCCCGGAATGTCAAATCCCCCTTACTCCCCCTTTTCTAAAGGGGGATTTAGAGGGATTTTTATACGAAGTTATGCGGGATACTATAAAATGTAAAAAGCTTCCTCATTTTGCCCTTTGATTTTTGAGTTTTGCTTTCCTGAGATTGCCACGCCTTCGGCTCGCAATGACAGTTAAGATGGGGCTACAATGACAGAGAGACTACCAGGCTACTTTCTGTAACTTGCCAGCACCGTCAAACGGCAGTGCAGCAATGGCTGTTTAACCCATCTGCCCAAAAACACCATACATAGCAGAGACGAGAGCCAGAGCGATGAACGCCACTATACCCCCCATAATTAGGGTGGTGGCTGGCGTAATGGCAGCGATAAGAGCATCAGTGCGGTCATTAGCTTCCATTTCGTAACTCTGCGCCACGGTTTCCATGGTGGCATCGAGGTTACCGGTTCCTTCACCCACAGCAGCCATCTGCACTATGAGAGCGGGAAAGATGGGATTTCGAGACATAGGACGTGATAGCCCTTGCCCCTTAAGCATTTCGTCACGCACAGTGGTCAGTGCGTCAGCAATCACCTTGTTTTCAGTGTTATCGATGGACAGAGTCATTATCTCAGGCAACGGGACACCAGCACGAAACAAAGTGGCTACAGTGTTAGCATAACGTGAAAGCTCACTGAACAGGGTAACAGGACCGAGAAGAGGCATCTTGAGTTTAAACGAATCCCACCGATACCTACCCGCAGGCGTCTTGATATAGGCATAAAGACCAGCGGCGACACCGAGTACGGCAAGCAGAATTGCCCACCAGTAACTTAACAGGAAGCCACTTACGGCGAGAAGAGCTCTGGTCGCCATAGGCAGTTCAGCACCAAGTGCCCCATAAAGGCCCATAAAATTAGGCATAACAAAGAAGACCATTATGGCAATAACCATGATCACCAATAGCGTCACTATTATGGGATAAATCATAGCGCTTTTTACCTTCTTGGCAGCGAGGGCTTCCTTTTCAATATAATCAGCCATTTGCCTCAACACCTGTTCCAGGTTACCAGTCTCTTCACCAATAGCAATAGTGCGGCAATAGAGCTTGGAGAAAGCCTTGGGGTGTCTTGACAACGCCTGGGATAGCTTAGCACCACCGCGAACGGCGGTGATTACCTCGTTTACCATCGTCCTCAAGGCGCGATTGCTAATTTGTCCTTGCAATAATTCAAGGGCAGCGACGACGTCAGTGCCTGATTCGAGAAGCAAGGCTAGCTGCTTGGAGAACATTACCACCTCTTTGGGCTTTATCGTCGTGAAGGCAGCGGTCAACCACCCAATATTGAAAAATGGAGTAACTGTTTTCAAGGTCACCACGCGCAAATCACTATAATTAAGTGTAGTGATGGCCGCCTCCTCCGAAACAGCATTGATTTTACCCTTGAGTAATTGCCTCTCTTTGGTATACGCTAGATACTCAAAATCCATAGACCCTCCTCATACGCCTGCGCTTACTCCTCCGT
>JABUBO010000027.1_pt1 | contig 38009 bp, 31 predicted proteins | sample 7240361 | NCBI WGS metagenome assembly JABUBO01 (sample SAMN07256346, study PRJNA390944) | subsurface metagenome | isolation source: Methane hydrate marine sediment | place: Pacific Ocean: Eastern North Pacific, ODP site
CCGATAGCAGCCACTAATTTCCTTAACGCTTGAGACATCAAGCGAGCTTGCAAGCCAACATGGGCATCGCCCATCTCGCCTTCTATCTCTGCTCTAGGCACCAATGCGGCTACGCTATCAATAACTATTACATCTATGGCACCGCTTCTTACCAGAGTCTCGGTGATTTCCAGGGCTTCTTCCCCGGTATCAGGTTGTGAGATAAGCAAGTCATCAAGCTGTACACCACAATTACTAGCATATGCAGGGTCAAACGCGTGTTCAGCATCTATATATGCAGCAGCACCACCAGCCTTTTGAGCTTCGGCAATTATATGCTGGCCAAGAGTGGTTTTACCTGAGCCTTCAGAACCAAAGATTTCGATAACACGTCCTCTAGGTATGCCCCCAATACCTAGAGCCAAATCGAGCGCTAGCGAACCGGTTGAGACAATTTCCACAGGCACTCTTGTTGAAGCTTCGCCTAATTTCATAATGGAGCCCTTGCCGAATTGCCTTTCAATTTGCTCGATGGCTAATTCAATGGTCTTTTCCCGCTCTGTTGACATTTCAGTGGTATTATGACACGGAACATCATGCAACGCAATAACAAGCCAAGGGGTAGAATATAGTGTGGTGGATAAGGTAATATTGATGCAACGGAAGCATGGAAGAAAAATTAGATTTGAAATGGGATGATGACCATGTAGTGCCGCCGATAATACATCCCGACCTGGGGTTCTTATTTCAACAGACACCGCGCTTGCTCTTCCAGGAAGTAAATGCTAAACAAGGTGAATATGTATTGGATATAGGGTGTGGTAGAGCTATTGATGCCGCTGAGCTATCAAAGAACGGGGCTATAGCTATCGGTCTTGAGCCTTCTAGAGTAATGCTAGACCGAGCTAAGGAGCACCTTGCTCAAGTTGACACGACAGTAGCTTTATTGCAGGGCATGGGAGAGACTCTACCATTCAGGTCATGCTTCTTTGATAAGGTTATGTGTAAAGGGGCACTGGACCATTTCATGTCGCCAAGTAAGACCATGGAAGAAATTTCCAGAGTGCTTAAGCCTGAAGGGGAGATGATAATTGCCATAGCCAATTTCGGAAGTCTTGGTTTTCGCATTGGGAAAAAGGTTACCAGGTTAAAAATGTTTTTTGGGGGGAAAGCTGAAGAGCAAATAACTCCCTGGGTTTTACCTGTTGACCATACATATAAGTTCGATTATCAATCACTCCGCAATTTGGTGAAGGGCAACTTTCAAATAAAGAGCATCAAAGGAGTATCTCTGTTATGGGGTATGCCCTGGTGGGGCAGCATTCTTTCCAAACTTCCGAAGCCAATCTGCTATGGTATTCTGGGAGCCTTAGACAAGGTAGCTCGCTTATTTCCTTCGTTAGCAGATATTATTGTAGTGAAGGGCGTTCCTTTTTCCGAGCGTAAATGACAATACTCTTGGGGATAATCAGGTTAAAGAAACCCTCCAGCCAGCGGCGAGCCCTGTGATTGTTGTCTATATCAAGCAGCAGGAACTTATTATATAAGGAAGGAAGCAAGGCATTTTCCCTTTTGATTCCGAAAAGGCAGCGAAGTATCCAGTAAAACGAATGTAGAGCGTGGTTGCGGCGGATAGCATAGATATTGAGTCCGCTGGAGCGCAAGAGAGCGGCAATTTGTCGAGACTTATATTTCCTTATGTGCCCTCCTGGAAAACCGTAGTAATCCTTAGAAAGCATCCAGCAGATAGACTCGGCGAGATAATGCGGCACGCTGACTCCCATTGCACCATCGTTATCCAATACTCTAATCAGCTCTCTAACTGCTTGTCGGTCTTGAGGTATATGCTCTAAAACTTCAGAGCAAATAATCCTATTGAAAGCACCATCCTTGAAGGGAAGGCTAGCTATATCGGCTTGGAGTAGATGGCTATTACTGTTTACCTCACCTTTTTGCTTTAATAGAGCCAGAGTGTATTTATTTTTTTCGAGGCTCTCCCAATCAGTATCGAAAGCGATAATGGTGGAGTGATTCCGCTTAGATGCTACCCAGGAGTGTCTTCCTTCACCGCAACCAGCATCCAATACCAAATCACCATCTCTCAACCCCAACAAGTCAAGTCCTACAGTGATCATTGCGCTACAATAACTCCTGGTATACCTTCACAGTTTTGTTGGCTGCCTGCTCCCAGCTAAATTCTTGCTGTACCCTCTGCCTTCCTGCCTCTCCCATCTCCTGTTGCAATTGTTTATCTTTGAGCAGACGCTTGATTGCTTCAGCCAAAGGTCCAGGTTCTCCTGGTGGGACAAGCATGCCAGCGTCCCCCACTACTTCAGGGAGAGCTCCAGCGGAACTGGCTATTACCGGAACGCCACAAGCCATCGCTTCAGACGCAGGGAACCCAAAGCCTTCGTAGAGAGAAGGCACCACTGCTATTTCTGCCCTTGAATATTGTCTGGCTAGCTCTTCTTTAGTCAGTCGGCCGGTGAAACTAACTAACCCATTCACTCCGAATTTTTCCAACATACGCAAGCAATAGGAAGGTGGTGGCGGCTCTACTTCGTCCCCATATGGCAAACGCTGCCATGGGTCATCGACAATATTTAAACTTACTCTATCATCCGCTAATAACTGCAGCGCTTTCAGGAGGTAAATAACCCCTTTCTTTCTATCATCGGTATTCCCAACCATAATTAAGCCATTTCTATTGCCACTTTCTTCCTCAATTGGTCTAAAGATATCGATATCTGTACCGTTATAGACCACTCTTAATTTATCCGGATTTACCTTAAATGACCTCGCAATTTCCCTAGCCGAACTTTGGGATACGGTAATTACTCTGTCCAGGCGTCGGGCAACGAAAGCCTGCATATGTGTGAGAAGATAAAACATGTGGACTCCCCACTTACTTCGTAAGCCATCAGCTTGTTCTAAATCAGCCCGTTTATCTATGGTAAGCGGATGGTGGATAGTAGCAATGACTGGTATCCCCAAATTTTTCATTAAGAGAAGCGCATAACCAAGCCCTTGATTGTCATGTATGATATCGAATTTCCGTGATTTACAAAGCTCTTTGATCTTAGCGTAAGCTCTTACACTGAATGCCAGTGGATCACTAAATATGCCATATTTAGTGGTGAATAATTCACAAAAATCGGTCACACTTCGACTTTTGAGAAAATTTCTCTTAAATGAGGTATCTCGATAATAGATGCTTGAACTTTCTAGGCGGTGTAAGGCAATCCCTTCGCTTAGTTCGGGAAATGGCTGGCTACTGATTACATCCACTTCATGTCCCATGTGCTGTAATTCACGAGCTAGATAATAGATGTAGATACCTTGGCCGCCGCTGTAAGGATTCCCCCTGTAAGTAAGAAGGCAAATTCTCATCTTCTTCCCAACTATTGTTGATATTAAAAGTTAATATAATAAGGTGCTCGGTGATTTTAACATAGTTATGTGATAAAAAGTAGACCTTTTTATTCAATTTTCCAGATTTTATGCGTTCTGCCAACTCTTACGACTCTATCCCTTTACACGTGTTGCTTTTTCAAACTATAATTGCCTCCGTATTTTGTTATGCAGACTGATATAGCTCTCATCCTGAACAAGATGTCTTTGCAGTTGGACCATCAAGGATATCAAAGCTACGCAGTGGGAGGTCTTATTCGCGATTGGTTTTTAGGTAAGGAGACTAATGACCTTGATATTGCTGTAAATGGTAGCGCGATAGATATAGCCAATGAAGTAGCCAAGGCCATGAAAGGCAAATTTGTGCTGCTAGACGATGTCAATGGGATAGCTAGAGTGGTGGTAAGTGAAGGTGAACGAATATGGTATGTTGATCTGTCTTCCTTCGTGGATGATGTTGAGTCTGACCTTGCGCGTCGTGATTTCACTATAAACGCTATGGCTGCCGAGCTTAAGCAATTCGTCAATGTGGTGAGCCAAAGCCCCAAGCAAAATGAAGGAATTATGAAGGAATTTGGAGTGAAGCTCATTGATCCATTTTCGGGCGAGAAGGATCTAAAAAATGGGATTATACGAGGTGTCAGCGAAAAAATATTTGAGGTTGATGCTGTCAGGATGTTACGAGCAGTGCGTCTCGCTGACGAACTCAATTTCGCTATTGAGCCCAAGACTGAGGCTTTAATCCGTTACCATTCTCATTTGGTCAGTAAGACCCCGGGGGAAAGAATCAGAGAAGAATTGCTTAAGATAGTTAATTTGTCCAATACTGCTCACTACCTGTGCTATCTTGATGAGCTTAGCTTGCTTTTGGCTTTAGTCCCGGAGTTAGCAGAAGGCAAAGGTGTGGAACAACCTAGATTACACTTTTGGGATGTATTTGACCATTCCTTGCAGACTGTAGCAGCAATAGAATTTCTAATCAGAGAACACGATTGGGAATATGGCAATGAAGAGATTTTAGCCACTGCTCCTTGGTCGGACGGCATAAAGGAACATTTGGATCAAGAGGTGTCCAGTGGTAGCACTCATAGAACATTGCTTAAACTGGGTGGATTGTTCCATGATGTTGCTAAGCCGATGACAAAATCTGTTGATAATGCCGATAGAACGCACTTTTATGGTCATGCTAAAGAGGGGGCAGATATGACAGCGGCTATCTTGGGAAGGCTACGATTTAGCAACCGGGAAATAAGCCTTGTGGAAAGCCTTGTTTATCACCACCTGCGCCCTATGCAAATGTCGAGCGAAGGGATGCCGACACAGCGAGCAATTTATCGCTACTTCAGAGATGCAGACGACGCTGGCATCGATATTTTAATCTTGGCTTTGGCTGATTACCTCGCTAGTCGTGGCCCTCTTTTAGACATGGAGGAATGGAAAAAGCATTGTAGGCTGATAGACTATATATTAACTGAGCATGAAAGGCAGCAGGCTAAGATTCTGCCGGCAAAATTGGTTGATGGGCACGACTTGATCAACACCTTTAGCTTAACACCGGGGCCATTGATTGGTGAGCTTTTGGATTTGGTGCAGGAAGCTCAAGCCAGTGGCGAGTTAACCACTAAAGAGCAGGCACTGGCGCTGGTGGGAAGAAAACTATCATTGCGAGCGCAGCGAAGCAATCCCACAAAACAAAGGTTGGTTAATTGAGCAAAAGAAATATCTACTTATTAATTTTCATACTTGCCCTACTTAGCCTTGCCTTATGGTCAATATTGCCTGTGAACGCAAAGTTACTCGGTCCAGACGGATTAATGCTTGGCCTCGACCTCAAAGGTGGCAGCCAGTTGCTTTATGAAGCCGATTTATCTAAGAAAGACCCTTCTGTGAGTTCTGCAGCAGCTATGTCAGCCGTGATTGAGAAAATTCAACGAAGGGTTAACGCATATGGTGTTACCGAGCCTACAATTCAGAAACTAGGAACCGACCGAATATTGGTTCAGCTCCCCGGTGTGGAAAACATTAGTGAGGCAATCGCTCTTATCGGAAAGACCGCTGTGCTCGACTTCAGAGAGCAAAAGTTGGATGAAACCGGTGAGCCGATGCTTGATGAGATGGGGAATCCAATTTACCAAGATGAACCAGCTAAGGCTATAGGCAAAGATGGTCAGGAAAAGGAACTTACCGGTAAATATCTCCAGCACGCTTATCGGGATACAGACCCTTATGAAGGCCCGATAGTCCGTCTAGAATGGGATAGCGAGGGAGCATATCTCTTCGAGCAGATAACGAGAAGAAATGTAGATAAAAGATTGGCTATCTATCTAGATAATGAGATGATATCAGATCCAGTGGTTCAAACGACCATTAGTGCTGCTGAGCATGGTTACATAACAGGTCGTTTCACCCTAGAGGAAGCTGGGAATTTAGCAATACTGCTTACCTCTGGTTCTTTAGATGTCCCGCTGACGGTTATTGACGAGCGGGATGTAGATGCTTCTTTAGGAGCCGATTCCATAAGGAAAAGTATGATTGCTGCTGGAATTGGGTTGGTATTGTTATTGGTATTTATGCTTGCCTATTATCGCTTACTCGGCTTAGTTGCTTGCTGCAGCCTGGGGGTCTACGGTGTTTTTCTTTTAGCTATTTTTAGCTTTTTCCCGATAACCTTAACTTTACCTGGCATCGCTGCCCTCATTTTGTCTTTAGGCATGGCTGTTGATGCCAATGTTCTTATTTTTGAGCGAATGAAGGAAGAACTGCGTGCTGGGCGTACTCTAGGTGCTGCGGTAGAGGCTGGATTCAATCGCGCTTGGCCAGCTATTCGTGATAGCAACATCACTACGTTTATTGCTTGCATCATCCTTTTCTGGCTTGGCGGTACCTTTGGGGCTTTCATGGTTAGGGGCTTTGCCCTGACTTTGTTCGTTGGTGTGGCATTAAGCATGTTTACCGCCATCGTGGTTACTCGAACTTTCCTTCGCTTTGTTGTTGGTGGTCGCCTGGTCACTAATCTAGCGGCTTACGGGGTTAGAGTATGATTGACTTTATAGGGAAAAAACAGTGGTTTTTCCTCGGCTCAGCCATAGTGATTATTGTAATGATAATCTCACTGGCGGCTTTTAAGCTGCAACCGGGGATTGACTTCAGCGGTGGCACATCCATGACCCTCAGTTTTACTCCACAGGTAGAGCAGAATCAGCTACGTCAAGAATTGACTGCTCTGGGATATCCCGAGGCCATTGTTCAGAGGAGTGAGAATAATTTTTTCATCCGCATCAAAGAAATATCACCTGGAGAGAAGGAAGCTCTAATTAGTGGATTAGAAACTGGCTTGGATACGGAGATTTTAGTCCTTGACTATAATGCAATTTCCCCTGTCATAGCTACTCGAACAGCACGTAACGCCGGCATCGCCGTAGCAATAGCTGCTGTAGCTATGCTGTTTTATATTGTCTGGGCATTTCGTCGTATGCCTAGCCCATTCAAGTGGGGTACCTGCGCCATTGTCGCCTTGATTCATGATGTACTTATTATCCTGGGCATCTTCGCTATTCTTGGTCAAGTGGCTAATGTGGAAGTTAATGCCATGTTTATCACTGCGGTGCTTACCATTGTAGGCTACAGTATCAACAATACTGTAGTTGTATTTGACCGCATTAGAGAAAATAAAACTAGAGGCATCAGCCCTGATTTTGCTGTGACGGTGAATTCTAGCCTTACAGAGACTCTAGCACGCTCCTTGAATACTTCCTTAACCACACTTTGCGTTGTCCTAGCGCTGTTGCTCTTCGGCGGAGCCACGATTCACTATTTTGTACTGGCATTATTATTTGGGTTACTCTCTGGCACTTATAGCTCATTATGCATCGCCGGTCCGCTCCTGGTTGTCTGGGAAAAGAGGGAGTGGAGTCAATTATTTCCTTGGCTTGCTGCCACCAAAAAAGCTGCTTAATGGGCAAATCACGGAAACTGAGCCTCTACTTTCACATCCCCTTTTGCTTATCTAAGTGTTATTACTGTGATTTTAATTCCTATACCAGGCTGAGCTGGCTCATTCCTCAGTATGTAGATGCTTTAAAGAAGGAAATGCAGCTTTATGCTAAAGATGTTCTGGAGTTTGAAGTAAAAACAATTTACTTTGGTGGAGGCACACCTAGCTTACTTCCGGCAAAATCAATAGCCTACATGCTCGAAAGCTGCAGTAAGCTTTTCAACATAGCACCAAATTTAGAGGTGTCTTTAGAGGCAAATCCTGGAACCATTGACCAATCCTTTCTGGCCCAATTGAGACAGAATGGTGTTAACCGATTGAGCTTAGGAGTGCAAAGCTTCAGTGATAGTGAGCTTAAGCTATTGGGTAGAATTCATTCAGCAAATGAGGCAAGGGAAGCCTTTTTCATGGCAAGGCAAGCAGGCTTTGAGAATATCAACATGGATTTGCTATATGCTTTACCGCGGCAGGCGGTTAGCGACTGGCGAAATAATCTTGTTGAGGCAATAAAGCTCAACCCTGACCATTTCTCACTTTACCCGCTTACCTTGGAGGCAGGCACACCATTGGCGAATGCTGTAGCATCAGGTTCGCTACCCAAGCCTGATGCTGACCTAGCGGCTGACATGTATTTATTGGCTTCAGATAAACTGGCTGAACAGGGTTATAGCCACTACGAAATATCCAATTGGGCATTGCCAGGGAAGGAATGTCAACATAACTTAACTTATTGGAAGAATGAGTCCTATTTAGGTCTTGGCGCTGGTGCTCATTCCCATTTAGATGGTTACCGCTGGGTTAATGTTTCATCACCTGTGGAATATGTAAAGCATCTTGCTAACCTGAAAACAAAACTGTCTCCACTACCGTACTTTAACAGTCCCTGGGTGGATAACATTGAACATATTGACAGGGATTTAGAGATTGCCGAGGCAGTGATTTTAAGTTTGAGATTAGAGGAGGGGGTAAATCTTACTGACTTTGCCCATCGCTTTGGCGTGGAGCTTTATTCTATTTATCAGCAGCAACAAATCAATGAGCTGGTTGAACTCGGGTTGATAGCCAAAAATCAACATGGCATCAGGCTAACCACTAAAGGCAAGCTCTTGGGGAACGAAGTTTTCTCACGCTTCCTACCCAAAAGCACAGGATAGCTTACATAATATAGCTGACTGTCTTGCTAATCCTAATTTTCTATATGGTGTATTTCCTTTATTCTTTTAAGGTGTTCTTCAAAACCAACGGCTTGTCTTATGACCGGTGCTTTGCCTAATGGGTCAACTACCCCCGCCGTGCCCAGAAGGATATCGAAAATAGCTTTTGTTCCTGAAGCAGCTACCTCAAGGTTATAGCCCCCCTCTAAAGTGAGGGCTAGATGTCCTTGACATAGCTCAACAGCCAGTTCCTTCAATATCCTGACAATCTGAGCAAAACCAGTGATGCTGGCCTGCATCATAGCTATACTATCAGCCCAGTGCAGGTCAAAACCAACGGAAACAAGGATAAGCTGTGGTTGGAATTTCCTAGCTACGGGAACCAGAACTTCGTTGAAAGCTCTGAGGTATTCCTCATCTCCCCAGCCAGCAGACATGGGAAAATTAACGGTATATCCTTTTCCTTCACCGGTTCCAGTTTCATCTATCCAGCCAGTTCCGGGGTAAAAAGGATATTCATGGGTGGAGAAATAAAGAACCTTTGGGTCATCGTAAAAAGTCTCCTGAGTTGCATTGCCATGGTGAACATCAAAATCAGCGATTAGAATGCGCTCAATATTGAAGTTAGCTATGGCAAATTTAGCTGCAATAGCTATATTATTGAAAATGCAGAATCCCATTGCTCTATTGGCGGTGGCATGATGTCCCGGAGGCCTGACCAAAGCGAAAGCGGAATCCACTCCTCCTGTCATTATCTTTTCCACAGCGGTTAACACTCCACCGGCTGCATATAAAGCCACTTCATAGGACCTCGGGCACATAAAGGTATCAGGGTCAAGCCATCCGCCACCACTTTCAGCTTTGCTTTTGATGTAGGAAACATATTCTGGAGCATGTACCATTTGTATCTCGTCTATTGAGGCAAGGCGTGGGGAAAACAGAGTAAGCTTTTCTTTCATCCCGGTCTCTTCCAAATGGGACATTATGGATACCAACCGCTGCGAATTCTCCACATGGTCACCGGTATCATGCTCCAGGTAAATTGGGTCATATACTAATCCTGCCTTCATAATTAATCACCTCTTATCGCATCATAGCAAAGCTAATTGAGCAAAACAACAGTGTTTTCTGAGCTCCGGTTGACTCCGCTTCCCAAATGGAATAACATAAGCGGTTGGCTAAATTGGTATCTCAAGAAGTTTGGATAAATAGTAGCCGCTGAGAATTAGCAATAGAGAAACTATGCCTGAAATAACTCAAAAATTTGATCTCCTTTTCAATCCCAGGTCGCTTGCTTTGATTGGAGCATCAGCAGACCCATATAAATGGGGGTCTGTTATCTTGTCTCACATTATCACCGGGCACTTTAAAGGCAAACTGTACCCGGTAAATCCAAAGGAGAAAGAAATCCTGGACTTGAAGGCATATTCCAGTGTCAAGGCTCTGCCTGAGACTCCTGATCTTGCTGTAGTTGTGATCCCCCCCTCCGGCGTGCCACAAGTTTTGCAAGAATGTGCTGAGAAGGGAATCAAGGCCGCGGTCATCGTCACCGCTGGTTTTGCTGAGGTAGGAGCTGAAGGAGAGAAATTGCAGCGGGAGGCGGTCAACATAGCCCGCAAAAGTGGCATGATTTTAGTGGGACCCAATTGCTTTGGCATTATCAGCACAGCTTGCAGCTTGTCTGCCCTCATGCCACCTTTATTCCCTGAGCCGGGGCCCTTTGCTGTAGTCTCACAAAGCGGCAATATCGGGTTTTCCATCGTCCAAAGACTAATCAGTAAGGGTTTTGGCATCAGCAAGCTTATCAGCTATGGCAATGAGGCGGATTTGCATTGTGAAGATTATCTTGAGTATTTGGCTGAGGATACTGAGACTAAAGTCATATTGAGCTATATTGAAGGGTTCAAAGACGGCAGAAGGTTCTTTGAAACAGCTAAAAAGGTCACTCAAAGAAAGCCCATCGTGATGCTTAAAGCGGGATATACAAGTGCTGGAGCTAGAGCAGCCCAATCACATACTGCTGCCTTAGCAGGCTCTGATGCTATTTTTAACTCTGTTTGCAAGCAAGCAGGGATTATAAGGGTCCGAGACATGGATGAGATATTCAACGTTGGCGCTGCCCTGTTACAGCAACCACTGCCTCAAGGGAAAAGGGTAGGAATAATCACTGCTGGTGGAGGTTGGGGGGTTCTTGGCGCCGATGAGTGCATTAATGCTGGCCTTAGTGTGCCTCAGCTCCCTGAAGAAACTATAAAGGAATTGGATAGCCTCTTGCCTTCCTGGTGGAGCCGGAGCAACCCGGTAGATCTGGTGGCGGGGGTTTTCGGGGAGGCTGTGATGAAATCTATTGAGATTATGCTCCGTTGTGCCACTATTGATGGTCTGATGTTGCTGAACTTATCACCAATGCTACCAAGAAGCATAGTATTGGTATCCAGTGAGAGCTCAGATTTGCGTGAGCAGCTTAAGGCATTCGGGGATACCATGGCTGAGGTTTTTGAGCAGTTAGCAGTTCTACTGGCTAAGTATAGTAAGCCAATTATCATCGCTTCAGAGTTTGGGAGTGGATATATAGATGGTCAGGTGAGCAAGCTGGCGGTGCAAAGGGGAATCTCGTGCTATCTCTTGCCCAACCATGCTGCTGCTGTCCTTTCTAGATTAGCTGAGTATGGTGAGTACCGGAGAAACTTATCCCCTCACGGTTCTTCCGTGCTTGAGACATGATACTAAGATAGCAAAAGCTAGATCAACAAAAACACTAAGCTAAATAGGCACCATCGGTTGGCTTTGCCAGAAGATACTTGTCCAATGGATTCCTGCGCATCATCCTTTTCTTAAATTCTTCAGTCCTCTAAGAGCATTCCACCTGGGAACTTTTTTCATATACTCTGCATAACTATCTCCAAATTTTCTAAGATTGAATTCATCTTCTTTCTTCGATGCCATTCGAAAACAAAAAATTGCAATTCCCCCCAGAACTACCGAAACAACCGATTGAAAAACCAACATTAGGGCAATGGACCAGAGTGCTGTGCCTAAATATAGAGGATGCCGTGCAACTCGAAATATACCAGTATCAATTGGAGTAGTGGTAGCAAGGGGGTCAGGACCTTCTGGTTTACCTTTATGTCTGAGAGTGATGATTGAAGATGCAACTAAAAAAGCTGAGGGGATGTAGAGAATAGAACCGATAATTTGTAACCACAGGACATCAAATTGCGTCCCTAACATTGAGCCAATGGTTAATTCAAGCGTTAGTAGAGTGAAAAAGATACCCAACCCGCTATGTTCATAAAGCTCACCGAGGTTATGTTCCCGTTTCCCTTCAACTAGCCATTTACCATTGATGACCCATACCGCGATACAAATAGCGGCACAAAGTAAATATCGCCACATTTCTTTTTTTCACCTCGGATGTAGCAGCACAATATTTTGCCGATTCCTTACCTATATAGCCGGGGTAATACTATCCTGTCAAAACTATTGCATGTCCAGAGCATATGCGCTCAGCAGCATTATATTCACTGCCTGAAGGCCCTTTAGGTCTTTATAGTCCATGTAATGATACTCACTTTATCATTTGCGGTTGAAAAAATAACCGGAACCAAACTCCTCGATTTAAGGCAATTTTACAAAGTACAGTAAGTTATTCTTCTTTGGGTAAATCGTTTCTCCTTACTCTTCTTCTGTTTAGGTATTCCAGTTAGTACTCAATTCAAGATTCACGGATAAAGGAACCCCCTGAAGGTGAATTTGGAGAAATCAAAGATTTTCCTCCTGGCTGTTGTTATACTGGATCTACCACTCTAAATCTAGATTATCTCTGAAGCTATTCTAATATCTTTGATAATTCCTTTTTGGTGGGCGAGCTTCGTCAACTTTCAAGGTACGCCCATCGAAATCGGAACCGTCTAACGCCTCTTTTGCTTTTTCAGCTTCCGACGGGTCAGACATTTCAACAAATCCAAAGCCTCTACCTTCAATTATATTGACTTGCTTAACTTCACCATAATTGGAAAACAATTCCTCCAACTGCTCATTAGTTACAGAATAGGTGAGATTTCCTACATAAAGTTTACTACCTTGCATTATAACCTCCTTTTCTTCTTTATTTCTCTTTGCCCAATAATGTTTCTTCTGAGAGAACCTCCTTAAGGACTTGTTCCACAAGACTTAACTGAGCATTCTTACCACCCCCTCCAGTATTTGCCAGCCATTTCATATAATACCAAAATATGGGAATGCCGTGCTTGCTTAGTCTAGCTTACTTTGTCTTGTGACACATCTTTAATATACTACTTTACCAATTTCCATATTTAAGTCCCTCGCCTTGAAATATACCAATTCCTGTTTTGGGTAACCATAAGGTTGCATTGTCTTTGTGGGATAACAGTCGGTTTATCATGATAGCAGAATACAAGGGCAAATTTACAGAGTTTTTCATTAAAGGGTGAGACTAAATTGACTCGAAGGGGAACGTAGTTTATACTTGATGGCTAAAATTAATGATAGTAAAAAGCAGCACGGTCAAATTCTATTTCCCGCAGAAAGGCCATCTTAGTGAACGTGCTGCTGACTGAAGAAATCCTGTTTGCCTGTGGATAATTTTCGTTGTAGGAGGTAAGATTATGGCTAAAATAACGGGTGGGGAAGTTTTAAAGCGCTGCCTTGTTCAGGAAAATGTTAGATATGTTTTCGGTGTGTGTGGCGCTCAATTTTTACCTTTTTTGGATGCCATCTACAAGGACGAACAAATTGAGTTCATTGGCACAAGGCATGAGGCTGCAGCGGCTCACGCGGCAGATGCCTGGACACGCGTAACGGGAAAACCAGGTGTATCTATTGGAACGGTGGGACCTGGAGCTGCGAATTTGGTTGCCGGAGTATACCCACCTTCCGCAGATAGCATACCCGTAATAGCAATTACGGCACAAAATCAAACATGGCGTTCGTATCCAGACCACGGTTCCACTCAAGGTTTAGATCAAATTTCGCTATTCAGGGGAGTCACTAAATGGAATGCTGTTATCTCTCATTGGAAGCGTATCCCTGAACTCGTTCATCAAGCCTTCAGGATAGCTACATCAGGTAGACCTGGACCGGTTCATCTCGATTTCCCTTCGGATGTTATGTTTGAAGCCGAAGACGAAAATGAAGTTAAAATCGTCCCCCCTAAAAGTTATAGACCCATTGAGCGTCCGGTTGGGGACATTTCGTCAATCGATCAAGCTGCGAAAATATTAGCAGGGGCGAAATTGCCACTCATCCATGCTGGTGGTGGGCTTATTCGATCACAGGCTTCTAAGGAGCTTATCCAACTCGCTGAGTATTTACAAGCCCCGGTAACCACCTCCGTACAAGGAAAGGGTGCCATCCCGGAGGATCATCCCCTCTGCCTTATCTCAAGTTGTTTTGGCACGGGGGGACTCGTTGTTCAAGCTGATGCTGATGTCGTGTTCCTGGTTGGGGGTCGATTAGCAGATCTTGAATTTTGGGGACAACCGCCTCTTTGGGGCGAGCCAGCACAGCAGAAACTTATCCAGGTAGATATCAGTGGCGACATGATTGGACTTAACCGGTCAGTAGACATTGGGATAGTCGGTGACGCAAAATCCACCCTTCGTGCTCTTTTAGAAGCGTTGAAGAAATATACGCCGAAAAAAGAGGAGCGTGAGTCTCTTCAAGCGTACAAGGGAGTGGAGAGAAGTTGGCTTGAAGGGTTCAAGGAAATGTGTGAGTCGGATAGTGTGCCAATCCATCCAGCTCGATTGGTGAAGGAAGCACGGGAATTCTTTCCACGGGATGCTATCGCGGTGAGCGATGGGGGAAACACATCTGTCTGGTGTGTGCGATTAAATCGCATCTATGAGCCAAATACATTCTTAAGCTGTTCATCTGGAGATGCAGGGCACCTCGGAGCCGGTATTCCCTATGCTATCGCAGCCAAGTTAGCAGCTCCCTCGAAACAAGTATACTGTGTCACTGGAGATGGCTCATTCGGTCTTAACATCCAGGAATTGGAAACGGCGAGTCGTCTGCAGTTACCCATTGTATTCATAGTTCACAATGACAGTGCTTGGGGAATGATAAAAGCCGGACAAACAGCGTCTTTTGAAAAGAGATACATTGGCGTTGACCTTGGTGATGTCCGCTACGATGAAATCGCTCGAGGCATGAATTGTTATGGGGAAAGAGTGGTAAAGCCTTCCGAAATCAAGCCTGCTTTACAAAGAGCAGTCGACTCTAAGCTTCCCGCAGTGTTGGATGTAATAATTGACAAAGAAGTACTACCCTCGCCGGATCTTGAGGCTTGTGTAGCACAATGGTTAGAGGGTTGTGGTGGGTAGTAAAAAACAAGGCGAAGAGTAGGAATCTGGTCGTTTGTAAGTCCTGGGATAGCTTTCGGTGAGGATGCACTCACGAGCTTGCTCATTTCAGGCATCTCTGACAGTAAGGCATCAACCGGTGATACCAGCATCCCCGATAATGAGATAACTAGCACCGTGAATCAGACCGATAGTCCCCTTTCTGCAAATGCTACAATCACGATAATCATGACTACGCCACCTTTGCCTGAAGAGTAGCTGAAATGATGAATAAGTCGCAGAACTGTGATAACATACTGAAAGGGTAAGTCATGGAATGGGCAGTAATTGGGCTCTTAGCGATTGCAGCACTCATAGCAAATCTGGTGGAAATGACGAACATCGGCGTTGCAGTTGTATTCATGCTCTTAGTTGGAAGTAGTGCTGTCTTGATGGAGCTATATAGGGAAAAGCATTAACTCCAGTGGTGTTTTTGGTAAATCCGTATTTCTACTTGCTCGTGGCTTATCTTATAGGCACAGGGGTCTTCTACTACAGGAAGACAAAGCAGTCAACCAAACCGAACCGCTGGTTATTGCCACTTATCATCGCTAGTGATATCTTCGTGCTTGTGCTCCTAATAGCAATAATAACTGCTTAACTCTAAGACCTAAATCCCTTCTCAAAAGTTCCCGTTGTGGGCATCAAACCTCACACGATGCTAAATTGCTGAGGTTTGCTTGTTAGTGGTGGTATAATGTATCTAAAGCAGGATATGTGGCTCTTAATCTTAGCAATAGTACTGCTGTTTATATCGGCATTTTTTGCGGCTTACCTTGCAGAAGCCTATACGACTTCTTTTCAAGTTGCTACATTTGCTAAGGCAACTTCCATGTTACTAATTATTGCTGGCATTGTGATGTTATTTATCGCAACAAACTGGAAAATAGGACTTGCTGGTATAGGTGGAGTATGGCTTTTGTTTACGTTGTCAAGGCTGTATTGGCATAAACGTTTGAAAAGGAAGGTTTAGGAAGGTATAGACGGAAAATAGAAATACAATTATAAAACTTGTTAGACGAACGGTTGAGACCTTCTATTTGAGTTTGGTTGGGGTGTTATTACAGTGAGAACCAATTTGAGGCCGAGCTAAATAGGTAGTGGAAGAATATGTATAGTGTAGTCTTCGTATCTCATAGCAAGCATGACCCTAATCTTGATTTCTTCCACAAAATATTTTCAGAGATACAGACTCAGTCTGTATGGATGGAATTTGAGGATATCAATCCACCCCCTTCTCTCTTTATCAGAGATAGTGTGAATAAGAGCGAAGCGATTTTTGTCTTGCTCAGCAAATATCTAGTTGACCAACAACACACGAACAATTGGGTCAGTTTCGAAGTGGGGCTAGCAGCTAATAGCACGAAAGTCAACGTTAGTCCTGAGTATAGCCATAGCGAGCTGGGATTGGATATATGGGTGTTCGAGCCTTTGGATGAAGACATAAATTTCACAGTCCCATATTGCACTTACTACATGAGATATGAAACTACTCTGGAGATGCTAAAGTGGCTAAGAGATATGTTGAAAGGTGACACTGCTAGAAGATTCGGAGTGCCAGCTACATGTCCCTACGAGGACTGTAAGCTAGACTTCAACTATTTAAGTAGACACTATACAGAGTTAGTCAATTGCCCAGCATGTAGAAGACGTATCCACTGCGCAAAGTGGTATTGGGATTACATGACAACTCAACCTTTGCCTGAGGAGTAAATCCAGAGAAGAGGTACATCGTGAAGGAAAAACTTAGAAGCCTGTCAATACTTCAATGGTTCGTGATTGCAATCATAATAGCCCTAATAGTTATTCCTGCTTACACCTACCGTTGCCCTCAAATATGCTATCAGACAGATGAATACGTTGAGAGATACGAAGGTAGGCAAGAGATGCCACGAGTTGAGTGTTACTCTGACCCTAGTAATCCAGCTTGGGTCAGGTTTATTGTGGACAATGACCTGGGGTTTTGGTTTCTCATTGCTTCTGTAGTCCTATTAATCGCATTCCCTAAATTTCGGAGGCGGAAGGGGAACATAAGCAGTAGCGATATAACATTGTAGCAGGATTATACTATATACTTGCTACTCCTAAGCTATACCTTTACATCACCTTCATCATAGCCAAGTCATCCATAGTAGACATGTCTTATCAGGATAATAGTTATAAGCTTGGATTGAAGTTATTTCTGAGCAATTCTTCTAAGAGAGTAGTTTTCAATCTATTTCCAGCTTCGATTTTAGGTGCTCCCTGGTATACCCCCTATCATCCTGTGTGAACAATCTGAAGCTACTAACGCCTTTAGCTGTGAACTTTTAGCTATGAGTATATGCCTAGTAAGCATCAAGTCATACCAAAGATAGCTTCAGAGTTGAATCAGGTTACCATTAGCTTTCTGGTATACATCCAGGGCATCATCAAGGGTAAGAGATTTAGAATAGTGTTCAACCATACTGAGTTGTCCCAGATGCTCTACTGGTGATAAAATCATTGAGTAGTTGGCTTGTGAACTTTTAGCTTTGAGATAATGCTTATTGCGGGAGTAACTCAGCGGTAGAGTTCCTGCCTTCCAAGCAGGGTGTCGCGGGTTCGAATCCCGTCTCCCGCTTTTACGGGCTCGTAGCTCAGCGGCAGAGCGGCCGGCTCATAACCGGTTGGTCGTAGGTTCGAATCCTGCCGGGCCCATTTAATTCTTAATCTAGATAACAGGATAACGGTAAGCTTACTATGGGAGCAAAGGTGCTAAAGGAGTTCGACTATATTTTTAACCCTAAGTCTATTGCGGTAATAGGAGCCTCGCACACCGATGATTTCACAAGAAGCCTAATGAAGACAGAAAAGACGAGAGACAATCTGTTCCTGGTCAATCCAAATCACAAGGAGCTTTTTGGCAAGAAATGTTACCCAAGCATCCTGGACATCGAAGAGGAGGTTGACTATGTTGTCATAGCAGTGTCAGCGTTGTTAGTCCCACAAATATTAAGGGATTGTATCGAGAAAGGAGTAAAGGTAGCTCATGTTTTTTCTTCAGGCTTCAGCGAGACCGGGATAGCAAAAAGGATAAAATTAGAAGATGAACTGAAGGAGATAACGAAGGGTAAAATTAGACTGATCGGTCCAAATTGCTTTGGAATCCATTGCCCTAAATCGGGGTTATCCTTTAACCCGGAGGCATCAACTGAGGAGGGACCTGTTGGAGTCGTTTCGCAAAGTGGAACATTTGCAGATTTATTTCTAGACATTGGAAAGATAAGAAACATCAAGTTTAGCAAGGTAATCAGTTATGGGAATGGTATAGACCTGGATTGCCCCGATTTTTTGGAATATTTAGCAGAAGACGATGAAACAAAAGTCATAGCGCTATATATCGAGGGCATACGAAATGGAGAACGTCTTAAATCAGCACTGAAGAAAGCCGTAAGCAAGAAACCAATAGTAGCATTAAAGGGAGGGGTAACAGAGCATGGCAGTAGGGCAGCAGCCTCTCACACTGGTTCTTTAGCCGGTTCTCCCCAAATCTGGAGAGCATTCTTTGAGCAGGCAGGTGTAGTTCAAGTAGAAAGTTTTGATGAATTAGTAAACACTATCTTAGCAATTAGCTGTTCACCTCTCCCCTCTGGAAAAGGAGTTTCAATTATTACTCACTCTGGTGGCTTTAGTGTGCTGGAAACCGATATATGTGTAAAGGCCGGATTAGAGGTTCCTCAATTCGGGGAGAAAACACTGAGAAAACTAAAGAAACTAGTGCCAGTGGCAGGAACAAGTATCAGGAACCCCTTAGACGCCTGGCCGCTATATTATAGGTCATCAGCCCTTCGCGATACCATTAAGGCTATAGCTCTTGATGAAAACATACATTCATTGGTGTTACATATCGATGAGTTGAAATATTGGAAGCAAATATTGGCTGAAGAACTTGAGGGCTTTGTGAGGAAAGTCCTTGGCTTTATGATAGATGCGTGCGAGTATGCCCGCGATGAAATTAAGAAGCCTGTAATGATCTGTGTTTCGTTAGAAACTTATTCAGAAGACGAAGAAGATAGGAAATGCCACCTGATGGTTAAGAAAGAATTTGAGAACAGGGGATTTCCGGTATATCCCACACTTGAGGGGGCGATCAAGACCTTGTTTAACCTTTACAAATATCGCACGCGATCTCTTCGCAGATAGTTCGTCATCTACATTTTTCAGGGCTTAGATCTTGCGACCTATTTCTGCAGCCTCAGCGATAGCGTCCAGAGCTTTTCGGGGCTGTTTAGCGTCACCAATAACATACATTTCTTTTATCTTGCCTTGGATTTTCACGGCAAGCTCATTTACGGGAGCAACTCCCATCGCCAGAACAACGGTGTCGAAACCTGAAAGCGTTTCCTCCTTGCCATTGCGCTCAAGGATTGCTCCATCCTTAACAAACCTTTTTACTAAGGCAGAGGTAATAATGCTCGCTTTCTCCTGGCCAAGCCTTTGAAGAAGGAAATACCTTGTCGCAGCCCCGACATCCTGTGCAACTCTGGGTAGCGCTTCCACCAAAGTTACCCTGCATCCCATGATTTGTCCTAGAAAGTCCGCTGTCTCACATCCCACCATACCTCCTCCTACTATCAAAGCCCTCCGGACTGGGGGTACTTTGCCCCTCAAAACATCGTGGGCTGTAACTACTCTTTCTCCTCTTACTCCTGGGATCTCAGGAATAAGGGGAGATGCTCCGGTGGCAATTATTACTACCTCAGGTTGGAGTTCATCAATTATCTTTTCGGTTACTTCTTTACCTAAAATTATCTTTACTCCCGCCTTTCTAACCTGGGTGCTCAAGTAATTTATTATCTTAGTAATTTCTTGCTTGCATGGAGGAACAGCAGCAAAATTGAGTTGACCTCCTAGTTTTTCTTCCTTTTCATACAGGCAAACTTCATGGCCTCTTAAAGCCGCGACACGAGCCGCTTCCATACCACCAGGGCCTCCTCCCACAACTAGAACCTTCTTGCTTTGAGAAGATGGAGTAAATGCCATCTCCCTTTCCTTTCCCACCGAGGGATTAACCAGACAGGATATGCCTGCTGTCCTGGAATGAAGAGGCCTATCTATACAACCCTGGTTGCAACCGATGCACCATCGGATATCTTCATAATTTCCCTCTGCTGCTTTCTTCGGCAGTTCGGGGTCTGCCAGTGAGGCTCGACCCATAGCAACCAAGTCAGCTTGATCCTCTTTCAGAATCTCTTCAGCCATACGGGGGTCATTAACTCTACCTACAGCAATGACTGGCACAGAGGTAGCCTTCTTAACCTCGGCAGCAGCATTCACATTGTAGCCAGGGGAGATTGCCATAGGAGCGATTATATAATTAAAACTAGCGTAAACACCGGTAGACATATGGAAGGCGTTCGCCCCAGCTTGCTCTAAAAGGGGAGTTATTGTCTTGGTTTCCTGGATGGTTCTTCCACCGGCGACTCTCTCGTCCCCACTTAAACGGAAAATGATGGGATAGTCAGGTCCCACCTTTTGCCTGATTTTGTGGATAATGTCGGTGGGAAAGCGTAACAGCCCCTCCAGGTCTCCCCCATAAGCGTCTGACCGGTGATTGGCATACCCTGACATGAATTGTGCTACCAGGTATCCATGGGCCCCGTGAATCTCTATGGCATCCATCCCTGCCTCTTTAGCTCTTCTAGCTGCTTCAGCAAATTGTTCCTCCAACTCCAAGATCTCCTCCACGCTAAGTTCTCTAGGGATTTCTCTGCAAACAGGGCAGGCAATTGCTGAGGGGGCCACCAGGGTTTGACCAGTTAGGAACGAAAAAGTTTGTCTTCCTGGGTGATACAGTTGAACTGCAATTTTTGCTCCTCTAGCATGTGTTGCCTTGGCTAGGTCCTTGAATCCTGGGATAAACTTGTTGTCCCAGATGCTGAGTTGATTAGGTGTACCTTTACCATAAGGACTAATAGCGGTTATCTCGGTGATAATCAAACCAAAGCCACCATCAGCCCGGGCTACAAGGTAGTCCCTAAGGTGCTCGCTTACCGTGCCATCGGGGTTAGCAAAGTTAGTACCCATTGCAGGAACTACCAGTCTGTTTTTCAACTCCATGGAGTTGATTTGTATCGGTTCAAAGATTTTTGTGAGAGAGGATATTGTCATTAGACTTCCTTTCGAATATCTGAACGATGGTAGAAAGTTAACATCTAGCAACCATGTAAAACAAGGGCTTAGTTGACATAATAGTAATAAGCGGCAACAAAGAGATGCTACTTAGGATGAGAATAACTGATCATGAGCTTTTAGATAAGAGCTGAGGTAGGGCAGGCCAGTTATAGCGTGGTTACTTAGGTACCATCATAACTATGAACCATCAGGATGAAGGCACATCATGCCAGTGACGGATCCACTGTATAAGCGGCCATCAAGCCCGATTTCGGTTGCTGCCCAACAACTGTTATACTGTAAGTTGCTGCCAATCTCATAGGAGAAAACCGATTTCCCTGTATCCCAATCCAGTGCTTCCCACGTCCAATTTCCTGATCGTTGTCCAATGTCATAGATAAGGTTGGTGGCTGCACTCATTGCTGGTATTCCATTAGGCAGACTGACCTCTTCATTCACCCAGACTGAGCGCAACTCTTGAGTCTGAGGGTTCCATTCGAATTTCTCCGCGCCGTATGGTGCTACATCTGGATACTGCGACATCACTATATTGATGATAGGGTCTTCAGAGGTGGTGTTAAGTTGATTGTTGACCACCAGTGCGCCGTATCCTCTAACACACACAGATTGCTCGGAGGAGGACTCGGTGGCTTCAGGATTGCCGAATGTCACCGGGATCTGAGCTGCTATACGTCGGTCTTTAGTCCCAGGAATCTGCACCCAGTCAGGTGGAATCTTGCCCCGCCAGAAGAGCACTATGTGCATTAAGTCCTGACCGTCAGTAATGACAACGAACTTATCTTGCTCTCCAGTTCCCATCAGAGTAGGTGTAGAACCAGAACCCATGCCAAGCCTTATACCGCCCACCTCACCACCTGTTTCATAATTGGCAATCCAGCCCCCCTCGCTTTCATTGGTTGTTAGTCCGTCTCCCGTCCACTGTACACGGTACATGTGCTTGCTCGTGACTACATAAATCCCGCCATCTTCATCACATGCGATTGAATTCGATGTTTCTTCGTCCTCTCCAAGATGCAGGAAATGTGCTGAGTCGAAGCTGCGGGATACAACCCCAACAGTCGCTTTATTGGTAATGAAAACGAGCATGCCATCATATGCAATATTAAGGCCGGCGATAAATTCATCTTCGCTGCGAAGCTGGTCTTCAGGGATTTCAAAAACGCGCTTTGTTACTATCTTTGAATAAGGATCACCGGGAACCTCATCACCGTATCCGAAGATCTTACGGATGCTGGGAACAAAAAACGTACCTTCGCAGTCAACGAGTGTATACGCGTTGGACAATCCGCATTCTATGAGAGATAGCGTTACATTTAGAGGTTCTTTCTCTATCTTCTCAATGTAGGAAAGCCTACCTCCATCGAGACCTGCCTTGAATACCATGGCCGGGGTATTTCCCCATAATACGTGGTTGCCGTCAGGGTACGCACCAGAAATAGCAACAGTTATTGGCGGGTAATACATTAGCTCTCCCAAGTAATCGAATTTATATTCCGACGTATCCTTAGTTGGCCCCGGATACAGGGAAGATGCCTGACAGTATGGATTCGCGTGCGACATAGGCCACGGTGAATCAGCCACAAACAGATTTACTGGGGGTTCATCGACAGTAATTGTGTCAATTGCACCAGGTTGCTTGCATCCCTGTGTATAAAGCAAAGCCCCGAGGGCGATCAAGACAATCAACACTACCATTATGGCTTTGTTTATGGAAAAACCAGGGCCTATTGATACAGTTTCTCCCCATTTCTCTCTCATAGGTTTTAACCTCCTTTGAGCTTACTGAGAAGTGGACAACATCCGGTGCTCAGCACCAATTCTACGCAAATTCCTTATTTTCTACCATGAAAGGCTTTATGGACTTCCTTTAAGTGCCTGTTGGTGACATGAGTGTAAACCTGGGTTGTTCTGATACTTTCATGGCCCAGCATTTCTTGAACAGAGCGAAGATCAGCCCCACCTATCAACAAGTCTGTGGCAAAAGAATGTCTCAATGTGTGAGGGCTTACTTTGATTGGCAATCCACATCTTCTTGCATACTTGGCAACGATGTTTTCGATAGACCTTGCTGTCAGTCGCATTTTTTCCCCGTTCTTTTGAGTGTCTACTGAACCACTGTATCGAATAAACAGCGGCTTAAAACGGTCTTGACGTGACTGCAAGTATCGCTCAATCCACTGCGCAGCTGTATCCGACAAAAAAACTACCCGTAGTTTGTTTCCCTTGCCTTTGACACCGAATTCCTGGCGCTTTAAGTCTATCTGGTCGCGATTCAATCTTACTAACTCTGATACTCTTAGTCCTGTGCTAAATAAGGCTTCCAAGATAGCTTTGTCCCGCAAGCCTATCTCATTTGATATTTGGGGGCTGTTCAACAGCCTTTGTATCTGTTCGGGGTCCAAAAAACTAACGGAGCGGGAGCTCTGTTTTGGAAGTTCTATCTTATCGGGCGATAAAGTAGGTATATCACGCTTGACTAAGAGGTAACGCAGAAAAGCTCTCAACGCAACAATATGGTAGCTTTGAGAGATGCGCTTTAATAGCAGGCCGTTTCGAGTACGAAGATGCGCTAGATATAACCTATATCTTCTAATAAGCTCCAGGTCTATGTCTTGAGGTTTGATGGTAGGGGAATTTTCGCTGAGCCAGTTGTGGAAACGATCCAAATAATGTCTATACACGCGAATAGTAAGAAAAGAGCAGCCCTTTTCGATTTCCAGGTATTCCAGGAACTCGGTGATTAATAGGTCTAGGCTTGTGTCGTGGCTCAATGTTCTATTTCCTGTACTTCTTTGGTTCGCAAAAGGTCCGTTATGCGAACCAATTCTATACTAAATCACTAACCCCACTTTTGTCAATAGATGTGTCCCCTTCCCCTTTTTTATTGGTTATCGGTATTTCGGGGTGCCAAGGTTAGCTGCAGGTGAAATCGCCTAGGGATTATTCTTTTCAATCGCAAGGTTATGACAAACCAATCTCTATAATTCGATTACCAACCCTGCCCCACACTCCAGAGCTTTTCCCTTGAACAGCTCTCTTATTTCTTGTTTGTATTGAGTGCAATGGCAGGGATAGATTAACGATAAATCATCGAATGCCTTGAAGTCATGAAAACCGTGAAATCCGCCGGCAATCCCGTAAACCTTACCAAACTTCGCGGCAGCCCCTAATATGCTTGTCATTGCAGGATGAGAGCAGCCAGTTACCACGAAAATGCCTTTATCTGTCTTGATCGCCAGAGACTGCTCTATACCCTCGAGTTCACCTGTAGAAAAGACATTTTCATAAATCTGGACAGCGTCCTTTTGAACAGTGGTTATCTTTCTCCCTGAAGGTGCTACTCTAAGCGAGCTGGGAATGTACAGTTCAGCAGTCTTGTTTACTTTGAGGATTTCAGAAAGCCCCCCGGTGTGATCGGGATGAGCATGGGAAATCACGATTATCCCTATTTTCTCAGGGTCAATATTTAACTCTTTCATATTATGTAATAACGTGGGACTATCGGCGCCGGTATCAAACAGAATCGGCAGTGCCTTTTCTAGCTTTATGTAGGCTGAAAATCCCCAGCCAGCTTTTAGTCCTTCCTTCTTTACTTCATTGTCATAAATAATTGTGATTCTCATTCTTTCCCCCTTATTTCAATGCATTTTACCATGTTCCCACTGGAAACCGGCCACCAGATATGTGCATGACAATGCCCTACCCCTACACCATAGGGCCCCAGTCCATAGACCAAATCTTGTGGAGGACATTCAATTCTAATGGCATGTCCGTAATATGCCCAAATCCTTTCCTTTCTCGATAGCGGCAAAGTGACGTAAGCCCTGTCTGGTGTTTTAACTGCTGGGGTAAGTTCAAATCGTGCAATCCTAAAAAGTAATCAGAGCACTGGGCTATTCCGGAGTAGACAAACCGATGTTCTGTTTAACCACTTTCACTGTATAATTGAGCCGACGAAAAGCGAGAAAGGCATCAGTAAATTTTTCCGTGTAATCAACAACGCGGAAGACTGGAAACTGTTGCTGGCCAAGCCCGACAAGTACTGGAAGACTGGTTACTCAGCTAAAACACTTGCTTATTGTTGGCAAGAAACTGGGGATTTCCCGCCTGAGGTTAGGAAAGTATTCCACACACCGTCAAATAAGCCTGCTTGCGATTGAGAGTATTAACAACATGCGGGGGATGGGCTTTGATGTAGGGCCGGGGAATTTTGCTGAGAACCTTACCACTGAAAGGATAATCATTGTTTCTTTGCCTGTTGGCACATATATCACCATAGGTGAAGGGCTTATTTTACAGGTTACTCAGATAGGCAGGGAGTGCCATAGCGGGCGTGCCATTCGCCGCCAGACAGACAAGTGCATTATGCCCGAGGAGGGTGTGGTTGCCAGGGTCATTCGTGGCGGACCTGTCAAGGCTGGAGATGTAATGGAGGTTCATAGTGGAGAAGTAACAACAGATTAATTAACACTGCCAGGCCAGGCTAGCTCCCTGTGGAATTGACACATCCTATGCCCGGTGGTATTGTGGATTATGTTGATTCTTTTAGTCAACAACGGCGACAATGATCAAACTTTCTACTAGGGCACGCTATGGAACCAGGGCGCTTTTGGATTTAGCTCTTCACCAAGGTGAGGGGGTAGTGCTGCTAAAAGATATTGCTCGAAGACAGGAGTTCTCACTGTCCTATCTGGAGCATCTAATTACCCCTCTTATAGCAGCAGGGATAATAAAGACCACCCGAGGGGCTCGGGGTGGGGTTTCATTACTCAAGCATCCTCAGGAGATTAAGCTCAGTGAGGTGATTCAGCTTCTCGAGGGCTCGACTGCCCCAGTAGAGTGTGTTAACCACTCTAAGATATGCCCTCGCTCCGACCTTTGCGTCACCCGCGATATCTGGGGTGAGGTCAAGAAAGCAGTGGATGGAGTCTTAGAGATTACTACATTGCAGGACCTGGTCGAGCGGCAAAGGCGATAGGGGACAAAGGCAACACCTGTGTCCTTACTAAAGAACAGCGGGAGACGCTCAAAGACAAGATATTGAAGAGAGAACTCTAAGACAGAAAACTCAAAATCGAAGCCTCGTGCCCCACCCAATAGAGATGCAGCTTCCTTAAAATTGAGCACCTTTAGAATAGAAAGAGAGGGAAACAGTGAAAGTCATCGTAAAGCCATTTATGTTTATCCGTGATGCTCTTGGGAATCAGCGAGAAATTGAGGTCGAATTAAATAGCCCGGCAACCATATCCGACCTGTTAACTACCTTGCGAAGGGACTATGGACTACCCGATGAAGTCCCTGTAGGTAGAGGTGTTTTTAAATTGTTCGATGGAAATGAAGTAAGAAATATGCTGGTGTTTAAAAACGCGAGAAGTATCAAATCACTGGAAGGCATGGAAACAAAACTCGAAGACGGAGAGGAAATAGCGCTATTTCCTCCGGTGATTGGGGGATAGTTATAGGAAGCCAAATGTTTATTAAGAACAAAATGGAGGAGCCCAAATGAAACGAGCTTTCTCTAAGATAAACAAATGGATAACCAGCTTGACCGTTTTAGCCGTCACTATCCTCTTCATAGGCGGCTGCGTCCCGGCCAATCAGCCCCCAGTTATTACCAGCTTGCAAGCTGAGTGTGAGTTGGTTCTTACTCTAGAGAGTTGCCAGGTTGAGTGTGTTGCTTCAGACCCCGAGGGTGGCGAGCTAAACTATAAGTGGAATGCTAGTGGGGGGAGCATCTCGGGCGAGGGAGCCACAACCACCTGGATTGCTCCCGATGAGGTTGGGGAATATGTTGTCTCGGTCAATGTGACTGATGGAGATGGTAATTGGGCTACACAATCGGTCACCATTGCTGTAAGAGAGAATCGCTGGCCAGAAATCGTTGATTTGAGAGCCAGTGAGGAATGGATTATGCCTTCAGGGAATTGCACGATCAACTGCGAAGCTTCAGACCCGGATAACGATAGCTTAAGCTATGAATGGTTAGCCAGTGGGGGCAATATCATGGGCAAAGGAGATACCGTCACCTGGGTTGCTCCTGAAGACATAGGCAATTATACCATTACCGTGGTGGTTACAGATGAGTTCGGGGGCGAAGGCTCAGCATCATTGTCTATCAAGGTAGCGTTCAACAAGCTACCAATTATTGAAGACTTGATTGTTACTGCCAGACACAAATACTTCGAGAAAATACCTGGGGGATACAAAATCGGTCAGGGCCAAAGTTGTGAAATTGAGTGCGAAGCTTTGGATCCAGATGGCGATGAGCTATTCTATGAATGGTCAACTGATGGAGGTGACGTCTCTGGAAAGGGCGCTACAGTTACTTTTACCGCAGCTCTCTGGTCAGGCACAGTTACTGTCACGGTAACGGTGTCTGATAGTAACGGCGGCGCAGCTACCGACAGTATAGCTTTCACGGTTGTGAGCTGCTCATCATGTAAGTGGTGAATGTTACTGTCCAACATAGACCATAATGGCAATAAAGACATGCCAATAGCCTATATTCTCGCCTTGCTGGGCACGGGGATAGGGGTAGGATTCGCCAGCGGGCTTTTGGGAGTTGGTGGTTGTTTCTTTATGAAAGCGCTGAAAATTGCTCTTCCGTCCAGAACGCTGGCATTGATAAATTAGTTCGGCTTCTCCAGTAGGTGGCACTCTGCCTTGTGGTTGCCCACATCCAAATGAGATCAGTAACCCGACTATTAATAATGTGAAGTAACCCCATCTCACTTCATGTACCACCCGCAGGCTTTGATACCTCAGCGATTACTATATCATATTTATGCTTGATAATCGCTTTTTATTGAGCTAAACTTCGCTGTTATTCTTTTCGAGGAGGCAAACTAGTGGACTTCGAATTTTCACCCGAGGAAAAGAAATTCAAGCATGAGGTTCACCAATTTTTCCAATCCGAGCCAGAGTTATGTGCTGGATTTATGGAAGAATGGCATGGTGGTGAAGGATTTGGACCGAGAACCTGGGCATTATTGAGAAAGCTTGGCGAGAAACATTGGCTCACTCCAACATGGCCTAGGAAATACGGCGGATTGGAGCTCCCCTATATTTACTATTACATCATTCAGGAAGAGATGTCCTACTGGATAGGACTTTATGCTTGTATTGGAACAGCGATGGCTGGTCCTGTCATTCTCAAATGTGGCACTGAAGAACAGAAGGACTTTTATTTGCCAAGGATAGCCAAGGGGGAAATTGAATTCTGCCTGGGCTATAGCGAACCACAAGCTGGCTCTGACCTTGCTAATCTACAGCTTCGGGCTGAAGATAAGGGTGATTACTACCTGCTCAATGGTCAGAAAACGTTCAACACACGGTGTCACTTTGCTCAATATCACTGGCTTGCTGCAAGAACAAGCTCAGAGGGACCAAAGTATAGAGGCATCTCACTATTTATTGTTGACCTTAAAACGCCGGGAATATCCATAACGCCACTGATGACGTTCTCGGGAGAAAGGACAAACGACGTATTTTACGATGACGTTAAGGTACCCAAGAGTTCTCTAGTTGGAGAACCAGGAATGGGGTTCTACTACATAATGGAAGCATTAGCTTATGAGAGAGTTACACCTGTCGGGGCATATCAGAGGTTATTTGAACAGCTTCTCGATTATATTAAGGAAAGCGGTAAAGGTAGTGACCCGGTAATCAGGCAAAAAATTGCTCAGCTGGCTATCGAACTAGAAGTTTGCAAACTTTTCACTTTAAACGTAGTTTCAGCACAAAGCAAAGGAATCATCCCGGCATACGAGGCAAATGCAGCGAAGATTTTTGTCACTGAGACAGAACAAAGGTTAGCAAACACCGTGGTTAATATTCTTGGCCTTCGGGGCCAACTGCAAAGAGATTCAAAGTGGAATGTGCTTAATGGCATGTTCGAATTCATATATCGCCAGTCCCTTACGGAGCTTATTATGAGAGGAACCTCAGAGATACTGAGAAACGTTATCGCTCAACGGGGATTGGGGTTAAAAAGAAGATAATCTCCCAAGCTAGTTAAATGAGGGAGGAGAAATGAATTTAGACCTTTCTGAAGAGCAAGAAATGCTGAAAAGGACGGCGCGGGATTTTCTAGAGCAAGAATGCCCCAGAACTCTGGTTCGGGAGATGGAACAGGATGAGAAGGGATACTCCCCGGAATTATGGAGGAAAATGGCTGAGTTGGGGTGGATGGGACTTGTCTTTCCCGAAGAATATAGCGGTATGAGTGGTAATTTCGTTGACTTAATCATTCTCCTCGGAGAGATGGGAAGGGCTTTGGTGCCAGGCCCTTTCATTCCCACAGTGGTTTCTTCGGGGCTACCAATTTTCCACCACGGAACAAAGGAACAGAAAGGTAACTTCCTGCCTAAGATAGCAAGTGGTGAACTTATCATGACTTTAGCTCTTACTGAGCCCAGCGCTCGTTTCGATGAAAGCGGCGTCGAGGCGAAAGCCCAGCATCAACTTGCCAATTACAGTATAAGCGGCACTAAATTGTTTGTTCCTTACGCTCATGTGGCTGATTGGATAATCTGTGTCACCAGGACTGAGGAAGGAATAACCCTATTTCTAATCCCTGCTAAAAGCCCGGGGATAAGTTTTTTCCTGCTTAAGACTATTGCTTCAGACAAGCAGTTTGAAGTGACACTTGATGACGTAAAAGTGCCTACGGCAAATGTTCTGGGGAGAGTTGGTGATGGATGGAAGATAATTAAACAGATAGAAGAATGGAGTGCTTTAGCCTGGTGTGGTTACGAAGTTGGTAGTTTGCAACAGGTCCTGGAAATGACCGTCGGCTATGCCAACGAAAGGATACAATTTGAACAGCCAATTGGCAGCTTCCAGGTTATTCAGCATAAATGTGCTGATATGGTTATCGATATCGATGGCGCCAGATTTTTAACCTACCAGGCGGCCTGGAAACTAAGCCAGGGCTTGCCAGCCTCCATGGAGATTTCCATGGCAAAAGCCTGGACCGGTGAGGCTTCAAGAAGAGTCTGCCTCAGTGGTCATCAAATTCACGCTGGAATAGGACTATTCACAGACTACGACATGGAGCTCTATTTCCGCAGGGCGAAAGCAATGGAGCTCGCCTTTGGCGAAGGCGAGTTCCATCGCGAGATCGTTGCCCAGCAATTAGGTCTTTAACCCTGGTTACTCTTCTCGCTCGATTATCGTTGTTGCTCCTTGTCCACCACCTCCGCAAAGGGTGGCACATCCATACCTGGCATTTTTCTCCTTCAGGATGCGTGCCAAAGTCCCGGTAAGCCTTATCCCAGAAGTAGCTAATGGATGCCCTATTGCCGTGGCACCGCCTTTTAGGTTCACTTTCTCTGGGTCAATGCCCAACTTCCTTATGGCATACAGTGTCACCACGGTGAAAGCTTCATTGATTTCCCAGAAATCAATATCCTTAGCATCCATCCCAGCCATCTTCAACGCTTTCTGACTAGCTGGGACAGGACCCTTGCCCATGATACTGGGCTCAACTCCAGCCCAGCCCATAGACACAATTTTCGCCATGGGCTTAAACCCGTATTCCTCTGCCTTTTTTCTGGACATCAGAAGCATAGCCACCGCTCCAGCATTCAACGGTGAAGAGTTCCCTGGCGTGATAACACCGTCAGGTTTAAAGGATGGATTTAAAGATGCAGTAGCTTCGAGAGTTGCACCCTTTCTTATCGCCTGGTCGGAATCTATAACCTTTTTGCTGCCGTCAGCAAGCGTTACCTCCACCGGCATTAGCTCATCCTTGAAGTACCCTTCATCCAGAGCCTTTTCAGCCAGATTATGGCTTCTAACAGCCCATTTATCCATGTCCTCTTTAGTTAATCCTAGCTCGTCTTTGCATTCCGCAAATAACTTTTCTGCTGTTAGCCCCATGCTCATTGCTGTCAGGAGATCGTACTCCTCTACATAGTGTGGCTGTAGTAACGTTGGGCTTGCATTCAGATGCGGATTCAGACTCATGTCCATGCCAAGATGAGTCATGTGCTCTATGCCACAGGCAAAAACAATGTCGGAATAACCCTGTGTAATTTCCATCACCCCGGTGTGCATGGCAGACATTCCGGAGCAGCAAACACGGTCTATCCCTTGTGCAGGGACATTTATGGGCAAATCAGCTAGCATAGCTACTGACCTTCCACCGTAGAGCCACTGCTCTGTCATTTGCATGGTGCATCCGGTAAGCACATCGCCAATTTCCTCGGGATTGATCTTTGTCCGCTCGATTATTTTCTTTATCAACCTGCCAGCCAACGCAGGCATGTTTTCGCTATTAAACACGTCTCTCTCTGGCTCTGCGGGCCTCGACCTTGAAAATGGTGTCCTTAGGTAATCAACTATCACAACCTCTTCCATTCTTTAAACCTCCTTATTTAATTTTATTTTATGTAAAGTCGGGGTGAGAGGATTTGAACCTCCGACCTCATGGTCCCAAACCATGCGCGCTAGCCGCTGCGCCACACCCCGCGGAAGTCATATCTTAACACTTTTTCTCAAAGAAAAGGTTATCTACAGTTAGGGCAAACATTAAAAAAGCCTGGAGGCAAACTCAGCTTCTTCCTAATATACTCCAGTTGTTCTTCAGGAGCCCAGTAATTGCCACACACCTTGCATTTTTTCAGTTTGAACTCTATCTCCCATTTTGGTCCATGGATCACGCGAGCATCACCTTTGTCTTCCATTTTTATTGCTCCAGTGGGACAAACATAGGCGCAGGAGCCACAGCCAATACACATGTCAGGCGACAAATCAACATGCGGCTCTACGCTTTGATTTAGCCCCCGGTTAATGAACTTAATTGCCTGCCTGCCTACAATTTCTTGACATGTTCTTACACACAATTCGCAGAGGATACAATCCTCCTCTCTTACCTTAATTCTCGGTTTGTCAACACCTATTTTCTTAGCCAAATTTCTTACCTTTATAGAGGTAGGGCACTTTGCTAATAGCAACTCTGCCGCTAATCTCCGTGCTTCCAATGCTTTTCGTGAAGTTGTCCTGACCTTTATTCCCTGTTCCACTGGGAAAGTGCAAGCAGTAGTCAACTTAGATGTACCATTAACTGTGACCTCAACAGTGCATAACCTGCAGCACCCCAGAGGGGTGAGATTTTCATGATGACACAGAGTAGGTATAGTAATATTAAGCTTATCAGCAGCTTCGAGTATCGTTGTACCTTCTTTTACCTTTACCCTTTGGTTATCTATAGTCAGCGCTACCATTGTTCTTCTCTTCATCATCCATCCCAATTTATTCAGCTGTCGCCCATACCATTACTCTATAACACCTGAGACAACGTTTTGCCTCCTCCGAAGCAGCTTCGGTGTTGAAGCCGTTCTCCACCTCTCGAAAGTTACAAATTCTCTTCTTCAATGGTAATTGACTTGTAATTTGGGGCATTTCTCTAGGGATAATTTCCTGCTCTCTCTGCTCGGAGAGATTAATGCTCTTCAGTGCATGTTGCAATTTACTATCTTCGCTCTGAGTTACCTTACCCTTTCTTATATACTGATCAATACTTTGAGCTGCTTTGTTGCCTGATGCCAAAGCATCGATTAATACAGCAGGCCCGGTTACACAATCACCGCCAGCGAAGATTCCTTCACCACTTGTTTGACAGGTAGTTATATCAGTCTCTATGGTCATCTGCTTGGCAAGCTTAATCTGGTCCCTATCAGGTAAAAAGGACAAATCAGGCTGCTGGCCAATAGCTGGAATTATCATGTCTGCTTCCATAACGAACTCCGACCCTTTGATAGGAATAGGTCGTCGTCTGCCACTGGAGTCAGGCTCCCCCAATGCCATTTTGATACATTCAGCGCCTATTACTTTACCGTCCTTCGCCAATACCTTGGTGGGCGCAGCTAAGTAACTGATCTTGACACCTTCTCTCTCTGCCTCTTCTATTTCTGCTTTTCTTGCCGGCATTTCAACCCGCGAACGCCTGTAAACTATATTTACATCCCTAAATCCAAGTCTCAAGCAACTTCTAGCACAATCTACAGCTACATCCCCACCTCCAACTATCAGTATTCTATTCTTGGGTTCTATCACCCTGCCCAAATTCACATCCTGCAAGAATTTCATTCCATCAACAAAGCCTTCATAGTCTTTGTCTTCACCCGCAGCACCCATCTTTCGACCTTTATGAGCACCAATGGCGATGAAAATTGCTTTATAACCATCCTTCCACAGATCTCCCATTTCCAAATCTTTACCTATTTTGGTATTTAACCTGATTTCCACGCCTGTTTTTTCAATGAGTTCAATATCTCTATCCAGAATTTTTGTTGGCAAGCGATACTGAGGGATACCTACCGCGGCCATACCCCCGGCGATCGGCAATTCTTCGAAGATAGTAACGCGGTAGCCTTTTAGAGCTAAATTGTAACTACAAGCCAAGCCTGCTGGTCCTGCCCCAATGATGGCTATTTTCTCCTTAGATTTTCTAGGTTTAGCAAATGAAGGAGTTAATCCACTATTCATCTCCCAGTCAGCGACGCACCTCTTCAAGAGCCTTATACAAACATGGCCATCATATTGGGCACGTCTACAAGCTTCTTCACAAGGAGCAGTGCATACCCGCCCGATAACGCCGGGTAGACAAACACCATTTCTTATTAAGCTAAGAGATTCGCCATATCTGTGATTCCTTATCAACTCTATATAGCCAGGTATATCCAGATGAGCCGGACAAGCCTCCATACAGGGTGCTGTGACCATCACTTTGTAACTTGACTCAGGAACAGTCTTCCTATTCTTCTTTAGCAGCTTGAGGTAGTCATCTCTATAATATTTGATACTATCGATGATCGGTATTGGAGCAGTCTGTCCAAAAGTACACCTGGCATTCTCTTTGATTCCGGTAGCTAGCCATTGTAGTAAATCAATATCCTCCTCTCCCCCCTTTCCATCCAAAATCTTGGCTAAAGTATCCGCTATCACACCAATTCCAATGTAGCCAACCATACATTCACCGCAACTAATCTTTTGAACTTCCTTGATATAGGCATGAGCCATGTCCACTACGTTAATTTTTTCATCCCATACCACAAATCCATCCCAACCCATAAAGGCTGCCACTTTAGTATGGTCATATCCTGACGGAAGCCCTAAATCCCCTGCATAGGCGTGCTGCTCGACTCCTAAACCCCTATTATCGACGGTTTTACCAGCCCAACTGCTAAAAATAACCTTGCTCATCTTTACTTACTGTGCTTTCTCCTTAAGCCTGGCATACTCAGCACTTACCCGCCGCTGTATTTTGTCTGTCATTTTCGGTGTGAGGTGTCTGAACCTCCCTTGAGGTTTAAGGTAATCCGTGATGGGACGTAGCTGAGGGGGGTCATAATTCAAGGTATACTTTCCATTCTCCACCTCATAAAGAGGGAAAACGCCCGTTTCTACCGCTAACCTCCCTAACCTTATACTCATATCGGTAGGAATTCGCCAGCCTGTGGGGCAAACCGATAAGATATGAATATACGTGGGGCCTTCAATCTCAGTTGCCTTTTTTACCTTATCCATAAGGTCAAAGGGATAACTGGGACAGGCTGTAGCTACATAGGGGATATCGTGAGCAACAGCAATTGCAGGCATATTTTTCTTCCATGTCCTTTGTCCCATACTGACTTTACCCGCGGGTTGAGTGGTAGTCGAAGCACCAAAAGGAGTAGCACTTGACCTCTGGATGCCAGTGTTCATATAAGCTTCGTTATCAAGACAAACATATAGAAAGTCATGCCTTCTTTCAAAAGCGCCGGATATAGCTCCAAGGCCAATATCAAACGTTGCTCCATCACCACCCATAGCCACCACCTTGGCTTTAGGTAAAGGAGTCCCTTTGCGATTTAACGCTTTCAGTCCTGCCTCTATGCCTGAAGCTACTATGGCGGAATTCTCAAACAGGGTGTGAATCCAGGGAACTTCCCAGGCAGTGTAGGGAAGCTGCGTAGATGTGACTTCCATACATCCAGTAGACATAGCAACAATTACATTCCTGCCCAAAGCTTTCATTACAAGCTTCACTGCTAGAGCCTCAGCGCACCCTGAACAAGCACGATGCCCGGGTGTAAAACCCTGTCTCTTTGTTACTAAACGAGGCGCATATATACCTAAAGTCTCCATTACTTTACCCTAAAAATTGTGCCAATTTTTTGGGAACCCATTATTCCCTTACTCCAAACATTTCAAATTCCTCAAACTCTCCCTGTTCAGCTTTATCCATCCCTCGATGTATCATATCCTGGAAACCGTCAACTGAGATATCCCTACCGCCCAATCCACCGATAAAGCCAATGATTTGTGGTCTCTTTTTCAGATGATATAGAGCAGCCTTTACTTCAGAGCAGACCGGACCTGGTCCACCAAAGGAGATAGCGCGGTCAAGAACAATGAGCAGCTTTGCTTGAGTTACTGTCCGACGGAATTCACGGAAGGGAAATGGTCGCCATAGCCGTAATCTTACCAATCCTACCTTTTCCCCTGCCTTTCTTAATTCATCTATGGCTCCCATGGCTACCTCGCTAAAGCTTCCCATAGTCAATAGCAAAACATCGGCATCCTCTGCTCGATATACTTCCACGGGGGAGTAATTACGTCCAAAGAGCCGTCCAAATTCTCGCCATGCTTGTAAAATCACCTTCATGGAATTTTTTAGAGCTTCGTCCTGACCTTTCTTGGTCTCGGTATAAAGGTCAGGCGTGGCGAAATCACCCATAGTTAATGGCTTACTTGGATTTAGCGTGTAACGAGGGTGAAACTTAGGTAGAAATTTATTCACCTCCTCAAGCTCAGGAAGTAAGACAGGCTCAATAACATGTGACAGGTGAAAACCATCAATGTGAACCATAGTAGGAAGGAGAACTGCAGGATTTTCAGCAATACGGAAAGCACACAGGGTTAAATCAAATGCCTGCTGAGCATTTTCAGCAAAGATCTGAATCCAGCCAGTATCCCTGACAGCCATGACATCAGAGTGGTCACCCCAGATACTCAATGGCGATGATAGAGCCCGATTGCACACTGCCATAACTATGGGTAACCTCATTCCTGAAGCCACATATAATACCTCGTGCATTAGCTCCAAACCTTGACCGGCGGTGGCAGTGAATGTTCTAGCACCAACTGCTGAGGCGCCAAGGCAACCACTCATCGCTGAGTGTTCAGATTCAACGGGTATGTACTCTGCATCCAGTTCACCATCAGCAATCAGTTGTGCAAGGCGTTCCACGATATGAGTTTGAGGTGTGATGGGATAGGCTGAAGTAACATCAATGCTTGCCATTTTCACTGCCTCAGCAATGGCAAAGGAGGACTCAAATCCTACCCTTTTCATTCTTTTATCTCCTCAACCATCGTTATTGCCTCTGTCCAGCACTCACGGGCACAAATGCCACATCCTTTACAATGATAAAGGTCAACCTCAAAATAGCCGTCCCCATTCTGGCTAACACAGTCTTCCGGACAGAAAAGAGAGCAGATACCACACTTAATGCATCGGTCATGATTGAATACAGGACGCTGTGCCCTCCAATCTCCAGTGCGATAGCTCCTCGCATTTCCCGGCTCAGTTACCACAAACCCGGGAGCTAGCTCTCGCCACGATGGCCATGATTCTTTCACATGTGCTCTTGCTCTTTCAGTTTTCTTGGAAGCAATGCTTGGCTGAGCAATGGCAACTTCTTCATATGCCTTTTTACAAGCTTCGATGTTCCTCTGGCCCAACTTTCCGAAGCGCTCCTCTAGTAACACCGATAAAGAATCTAGCTTAACTATGTCAGTTGCCTTTACTAAAGCTCCTAACATGGTGGTATTCACAATAGGCACCTTTAGTAACTCCAATGCAATGGCTGTAGCGTTGACTACCGCCAACCGCCATGGCCCTCCAAGTTCTGGCTTTATGTCAACTAACTTCTTGGAGCTATTTACTATTAGCGTACCGCCATCTTTAAGCCCAGCGGTAACATCAATTATGCCAGGCAAACCCGGGTCTAGCACCACTACGATGTCGGGTTGAGTTACCGCTGACCTTACTCGGATATGTTCGCTCTCGTTTATACGGTTGAAAACTAGAACAGGAGCACCCCTTCTTTCGGGACCGAAGCTAGGAAAAGCTTGAGCAAACTTACCTTCTTCTATCGCTGCTAACGCTATAAGCTCTGCTGAAGTTACCGCACCCTGCCCTCCCCTGCCATGCCACCGAATTTCAGTAAGTTTACTCACTTGCATTAACTACTTTACGCACCCCTGAAGGGATTTGAACCCTTGCACCTGGCTCCGGAGGCCAGCGCTCTATCCTCTGAGCTACAGGGGCATATCAATTCTCAGTAGTTTATCACAACCCTCCACTCCAGGTGAATAAAGCATAAGCTGCAAAGATATAAAGCCCGATTAATGCCGGGGCATACCAACTTGCGACAGCAAAAGTCTTGCGCTTTTGCCGAAATCTGACTCCAGTAATAACAACGAGGCTCATCATTATCACCGTTACCGCAGTAATGAGGTGAGAATTCGACGCTAAGGAAAGCACCGGACCCTGCCTATATGCAAGGTCGACAGGTGCGACGATGGCGATGTTGAACATGTTGCTTCCTAATATGTCAGCAATCGCCATGTCTATTGCGCCTAAACGTAAGGCGGCGATAGCAACCACCAGTTCAGGCATGGAAGAGCTGATTGCTAGAAATAAACTCCCCACGAAACTAGCACCCCAGCCGGTAACTTGGGCAATTTCATCTCCTATAAACGATAGCCATATTCCGGCAGCAATGACTGCCATGGCCGCCAGCGCGAACCTGAGATATACCATCCTTGCTGAAATACCCTCATATTGCGCAGTGATAGCTTGTGGGGGGGGTACCTGATGAGTGCGCTCAAAGCGGAATATCTGCCACATCGCTACCAGATAGAGTATAAATATGACGATGCTCGGGAGTCCCATCC